>ERZ802819.930-NODE-930-length-18856-cov-9.31222_pt1 | contig 18856 bp, 23 predicted proteins | sample MGYA00345647_ERZ802819 | MGnify/ENA primary metagenome ERZ802819 (study PRJEB30503, sample SAMEA104212355) | marine metagenome | biome: Westerlies Biome; feature: [SRF] surface water layer (ENVO:00010504) within the epipelagic zone...; material: water...
GAGGTTGGAAATGTTCGAAGAGCGTGATATTGTAATAGAACACAGACATTGTTTACAAGATTATTTGACTTCGGTTACTGTAGTGGGTTGAGAAGAATATCAATGAAACCAATCGATCTTTTCATTGAGTGGTCCCCACACGGGAGGATTAGTCCTTAATAGAATGAGACCAAATCGTAATGTAATGTCTTTGGATGTCTTCAATTCCTTGACAAATAATTGATGATAAGCATTGTATATAGAATGAAAATCTTTGTGCAGGCTTAAGCGTATGTTGCGTGCTTTGTTTAACATGCGGTACATAATGATGTCTTGTTGCATGTCATCGGATATTCCCAGATCCTTGTTTATGAATTTTTTTATTTTGGTTGTGTAGATTTGTGCAGCTGTATGGACTTGGCTTGCTGTTGTAGGTGGAATGTCGATTTTAAGCATGTAATGAATCACATTGATATAATCTTGTTCGAAATAGGGACCACTGCTCCTCATCAAGTTCACAAACTGAATGTCAATCGATATACGAGATGGACATTTTATGATAGGATACTCATTGATGAATGGTAAATCAATGTGAGAAGGTGTTCGTTTCAACTCTGCGAGTTCCTCCTGAAGTTCGATATCATTCTTCATATCCATGATTTTGTTCTGAAGATCGTATGGAAGCGTATCGAAGGTTGTTGTTATGTCTGTCATTATGTACCAAGAAGAACGACCACACGCAAATCAATTTTTATTGACCACACACAAATCAATTTGTCGTCAATGAATGAATGAATACAGAAGATCATTTACTATAAGACTTTAAGTAACACATAGTAGATTGAGCGCATAGTAGACTAAAACAAGAGTTACAACCACCACAAATATACCGACAAATAAGGTAACCTCCATCTTTTTATTTATAAGAGACATTTTTGTGTGCTTTAAGTATTTAAATCAATCATTAAATGTACATAACAACAATGGTTTAAAAATTGATTTTGATTTTAAGTTAATCTATCATTCTTGTATGTATTGATTCATTCATTCATTCATTCATTCATTCAGTATGCAAGCACTACTTGATGAACAATACAAAGCCAAAGTGGAAGAATGATCCATTTGAAGAAGGGTAAAAAAATTGAAAAGGAAATGAGTTTTGTTGAATATCATATCTAAGAAGAACGCTCACCCACAATGAGTTGCTCAAATTATCATAACATTGAACCCTCTCCTTACTGTTCGATAGGTATGTCCATGGACGAACTCGTGCGTAGACGCAGTTTCTTGAAACGCTCCTTAGAAACATACTACACCAACATCGAACACTTGAACAATGAATGCACTGTGGATCCTTCCAAATTCAAGAAGTTAAAAGCATACAACGAAAAACGCTTGAAAGAGACCGATGAGTGTATTCGTAAAAAAGAACAGAGTAATCGCTCGCATGTTGTTTGTACAACTGTATAACACTGACTTCGATGGAGTAAGCACTTTCATAAAACAATGAATGAATACATGGGGATTAAAAATCGAAATAAAAAATTGAAAGTATCCTTGTCGTTTCAACACATCAAACCAACTCACTTCTAATCATGTATCACACCATCCTCACATCTGTACTTTTTGTAATCGTTGCTGTTCTATGGGCGCTTTGCAGCATCGCGACGAATCCTGATTTCATGCTCGCTAGCTTGTTGAACAAAGGTGTATGTGAATCAGTTATCGAAACCACTAACATGGTGGAGACTCGAATGTATTATAGATGTTATAGCGCACTGAATGACGATATGAATGGCTTCTCGAATACACTTCCTTGACTTCATCATGTAACATGTAGTTATCCTATTAGAGAGACTTAATGATAAGATAAAGAATAGTCATAATAATATTTTTTATTTAGATAAAAGCGACCATTTTTGCTTATAAAAGAATCCGTACGTAAAAGTATATAAGCTCATGAACATTTTCCATAACCTATTTTCAAAGGGAAAACCAAAGGAAAAACCAAAGGAAAAACATAAGACAAACCAAAAAAATTGTAAACAAACTAGAGTATCAACGGAATTCGACATTACTTCATATGTACCAACGAATCACAAGAACGCGTGTATATGTATGATCGACATCGTTAATTTCTCAAAATGGTGTAACGATAAAACACCTGAGACTATTTATTCTACAATGACAGCATACAATTCGTTCTTATCAGATTTGATAGAACAGTATGAGGATGTCGATAAAATAGAATTGGTTGGGGATTCGGTCCTAATCATGGGAGGATTTCGCAATACATTTGATATTCACAAGAATGTGTTAAATATTGTTCATTTGGCCATCTCCATTCTGTGCGATATAGAAAAAATAAAAGAGATATTCGATGGAACCACTTCTGTCCGAATTGGAATTCATACAGGAGATATTTACAGCGGATTTATAGAAAATCCTAGAAAGTTTCAGCTCTTTGGAAATTCAATCAACATCGCAAGCAGATTAGAGTCGTATAGTTTACCTGGAACATTCTCCATATCAAGTACTACATTCAAACATTTGAAATCTGATGATATTTCCACATGCATCAAGCAAGTTATAGGAAAGCCAAAAATGTCCGTACTAAAGGGAGTTGGTGCGATTGATTGCATGATGGGGTTCTTAAATATGAATAAAATACTAATTGCTGACGACGACAATTTCCATTTACAAATATTTAATAAAATGTGTTCAAAAATATATGAATTGGAATGCGTCCAATCGAATACGATTCATCAAACATTTAAATTAATGAAGGAAAACACATATACCGCGTGCATCCTAGATGTTCACTTTATCGATACTTGCGTTCTAAGTACATTACAAGAATTTAGAAATTGGGAAACTATTTATCGAAATAAAAGACAAAAGGTTATCCTTACAACATCAGATATTGATAACGCAATAAGAAACTTATATGCAAACTTAGTTGACGGATACATTAACAAAAACAATATATATGAATACGAGTCATATCCTCCTTTATAAATTCATCGTGCAATCTAATCTACATTTTTATTACTCCAATTTGTCAGTAAAACACTGAATATCTTTCCATTTATAGGTATTTCGTTTGTACAACGACAACAATCTATAATACAATCCAATATTGATCTCTTTTATTTTTTCAATGACAGGTAGTACAAACATGTCATTAAACCATAAAGCGTCTTTCGGTAATAGTTCTTTTTCCAATGGTTTTTGTCTCTCCTTATTCATCGAAGTCACAAAATCAAGATGAGTGTTCCATGGTCTAAGAATGTGACCAATATCGGCTAGTTTCATGAACAATATCAGTATGTGCTCATTACTCGGCTTTTGTCCAACAAAATCAACATATTCAGTTTTTTCTAAAAAACTCTTATGTGTCACCAAATCCGTGTATGATATGAGTTTAGCGAATAGGAGGTCATCATATTTGATGCGATGTTTTTCAAGTATTTTACTAGCGCATAAAATGTGATGGATTTCATTGTACGAACTAGATGAGCATACTGAAGAGATTGATGAACTGCGTCTAGTCATCGTAACATACATATCATCATTACAATATTCAACATTACAATATTCTTCGCCACACACTTTGTCATCATCATAAATTGTTGAGTCTTTTGCAATCTCTGAATTTGTGTATCCTCTATGATCAATGTCGTGACAAAGTAGAGCGATACAAAATGTGAACTTTTCAATGTCTGTGATGCCTTGCAACGCAATCTTATTTCTCGTAAGCAAACAAACTCCTAGTTGAAACACATCATACACATGTACATGATTATGAAATGGTATTTCATCGCTGTAGAAATTGTAGATATCTTCGAATAGCGCATCATATTTTCGTAACCAAGGAAGCTTGGTATAATTGAACACATATTTGATATTGTCTACCCATTGTTCGAGAGAGATTTCTTTTGTATACCGATACTCTTCGAACGATGGTAATGAATTCCTCTTTAAAACATAATGCTTTATTTTTGAAAATGCATTCGTTAAACTCATTGAATTTGCAGCACTTTAAACCTTATATTTAAATATGAACAGACAAAAATTTAATTCAATTTTTAAAAATGGTTTATAAACATAATGCATTTTATTATGTGAAAAAATGAATGAATGCACATTCGAGCTTAGTCGTGATGTACTAGAGAACATTGTGAACAAATTAGAATACCCTGAGGTGTCCGCTTTACGAAGTGTCAACAAAGAGTGGAACGAAGTGTGTTGTTCTGTGTACCAGAAGAAAAGAATCGATATTTGCAAAAAGATAAAGAAAATATCAGAGCAATATAAAAAAACACTTCAAGAACTCCATGGAGCCGTTGACATTATCCCTGAAATCTTGGAAAATTATATTCGATATGTCGAAACCATGTATGAAGTGGACTGGTGTATGCTTGTTCATGACCTTGATTTCATGGAGAATATCTTTCAAATAGGTTCCGAACTTCATGTTTTTCGTCACCACATCGACCCCCTTCGATATAATTCGATACTAGAAAAGATCCGTCCATTCTTGTATATGGATGATGCACATTTGTATCCATTGCTCAAGCTAAAAAGAATGTGCATCTTTAAAGGTGTGAAAGGATACAACAAAATGAATAAAGCTCAAATATGTCGAAAGCTCAAAAGACCAATAAATGAACTATACTATTTTAAAACCGAGGAATCTACTTAGGGATTTGGGTATACTAAAGATCATGGTATAAAACGGTATAAAACTATGAATGGTTTCACTATTTATTTCCTTACAGATCAATCCAAGTTGTACTCCACTTATGCGGATAGGACATTGGTGATTGGCACAAGAGATGTGGAACAAATATACAAATTGCGTAAAATGTTGATGAGTCATCGACTCAAGTACGATCGATGGATCAATCGATATGTGAGTCGTACATATACCGATGAATACAGTGCAGAATTAAAGATAACCACAAATTCACACAAGGCAAATCTGACTTATTTGAGTGTGCTACCGATCAACTTTAACGACCAAGATAAATTAAACAAGAATGCATTCGTATTTAGACATTGTGATATTTTCATTGCGGATGAGATCGAATATGACCGTGTGAGTGACATCCTCTCTCTACAAGGAATTTGCATTGATACAGATAACATATTCGAAAAAGATTTTGACGATCATTGTGAGTATTTGGATTCGTGCTGGGGCGCAAAATAGTACACACAATGATCGTTAAAAATTGATTTAACGAAACCAATATGCAATAATAAAAGACATAATTCATACCAAAATCATTTAGATTCTCACTACCGTTCTCAATCACAATGAATGACATCGAGGACATCATCACTCCTGAGGTTTATAATGACATCAGTGCATTCATGAAAGATCATGATATTATGGATTGGACCAGCTTCTCGCGAAAGTTCCAAAGAAAGCATAGGTATCCTCTCAGTAAGAATATGCTCCGTCATGTTTACATGAAGGAGACCAACAATCAAGCTCCGAGAGAGTTGATTAAGAAGGCATGTCGTAGTCAATACGGTATCCTCAATGTGTGTGTGTTTACAAGTCCTTATCCTGAATATACGGATGAAGATGGAACCAAACAAAAGCAAATGTTCTCTTGTAAACACAACTGTTATTATTGTCCATCTGAACCAGACCAACCTCGTAGTTACTTAATGAATGAACCTGGAGTAGCACGAGCCAATGAATGTGGTTTCGATTGTGTAAAGCAATTTCATACCCGTTTGAATCAGTACAAGGGTATGGGGCATCCTATCGACAAGATCGAATTCGAAGTGTCTGGTGGAACATGGAGCGAGTATCCTAGACCTTATCAAGAGGAGTTTATTCGTGATGGGTACTACGCAGCGAATGTATATTTCGATGGTTTCCTTAGAGACCGTCTATCCTTGGAAGAAGAAATTAGGTTGAACGAGAATGCTCGTGTACACATCATCGGGTTGACCATCGAAACCAGACCAGACACCATCACACTCGATGAATTGAAAATGTTCAGACGATACAATGTGACGCGTGTTCAGATTGGTGTACAGCATACAGACAACAAGATTCTCAAAAAAATCAATCGAGGGCACACTATCGAACAATCGATGGAAGCGATTAGGCTAATGTTGGACAACGCGTTCAAGGTAGATATCCATCTTATGCCTATGTTACCTTTGAGCACTCCACAAAAAGACACCCAAATGTTCGACGAGGTCCTCTCAAACCCCAACCTCCAAGTGGATCAGTGGAAGGTGTATCCTACATCGGTGGTTCCTTGGAGTGTGCTAGAGCAATGGTACGACACTGGAAAATTCAAACCTTACTCGAACGACGAGTTATTTGATGTACTACTCGACATGAAAAAGAAGGTGCACAATCGTATCCGTTTGATCCGTATCGTTCGTGACATCAACGATCACTACATCATGGGAGGATGTAAACTCAGTCATATGCGCCAACTTCTTCATTTGAAAATGGAGGAGACTGGACACATATGCAAGTGCATTCGGTGTAGAAGTGCGAAGGGCAACACCATCGACCCTAAGAGTCGAATGAAAGTGGATCAATTCGAGTCCTCTGGATCCACTGAGTACTTCGTAAGCTATGTTTCGAAGGATGACTTGACCTTGTATGGCTTTTGTCGACTACGATTTCCCAACAAAGAGAACCAAATCGATGAAATATCAAGGTGTGCTTTGATTAGGGAGTTGCATGTGTACTCGACACTTGCACCAGTGGATAGTAAGAATACCACGGTACAACATCAAGGGATTGGTAAGAAACTACTACAAAAGGCTGAACACATATCACGAAAGCAAGGATATCAAAAGATTGCTGTGATTAGTGGTGTGGGAGTGCGGAACTACTATAGAAAACAAGGATATGAGTTAGATCATACTTACATGATTAAGGATTTGACTGATAAGAAAAATATGAACATTCAAGATTGGTTGATTCAGTATGAAGGTTTGATAATGTTAGTTGGATATATTGTTGTATTCATTCTAGCGATTATCTTTAGAAACCACATTCCAAACACACAGTATTTGTGAAGTTGATAACACACATAAATAGTAGACATAGAAAGAGACCCACTTTTCTTCTTTATGAAGCTTAGAGTATTCGAACTGAATCATAGCAATCTTGTACGCAAGAATCACATACGACACGATGTATAGATAAAAGACTATATTGAATGTGGAAACAATGTTGTAGATCATGTAACATCCATAGACTGACCACCATGGAGTTGTAAATGACGAATTGAAATCATTGACAAAATCATTCAAGTAATGATGGTTCAAGCTGAGTATCGACAAGAATGCGCAAAACAAACTGTGCACAATGAATGAGTGATACATAGAGTATATCGTTGGAATGACTGTAAAGATTACAGAAAGAATCAAAAGGATATGATGGGTGGATGGTGTATGAAACTTCATCGAGGTTTATGATTGCTGTAGAGGACTGAGAATTGAATGACTGAATGGTTTAATTTTATTTTTCAATTTTTTCTTGGCGATTATCAAAGGACAACAAAATGATTTCAGCCTTACAACAATGGAATAGCTCACAAAATTCAGAATACGCCAAAAACTTCTTACGAGTTTGTGGTGCTTATGGTATTATTGTGGTTTTCGCACAAGACGCGGGGATACGAACAGGTTGTTTACAAGCTCGTTTGACCCAAAACATACTTGTACAAATCGTGATGTTCACATCTGTAGCGTACTCTGTCACGGATGACTTCTTTCAATCATTCAGTGGTACATTGATTTATTTTATACTGAAATATGTTCTGTCAAAAAATGTTGTGAACGATGTGTGTTTTCCGGGTCAGTGTGAGATTGACAAGTGTGGGGAGAAAAAATAAAAAAAATGTTTTGTTTTACATCCCGTTATACATTTAGAGTTTGGTTGATATAAATTCTTCGTACTTTTTTAAAAGTTCCTGTAATTCCTTTACATTATCAAGTTTAAAATTTGACTCTGAACAAAACTTCAACTTCCTCAAGGATGTTTTCATTTGACTAATCTTATCGAAAGGAAACGAAAGTGCTTTTCCGTTCTTTATGTATTGTTGTCTTATTTTGTCGATTTCAGATGTACAATTAACATGGGTCCTTTCATTTAATTCAATATTGGGTATATCATTGATCAGTATATTTTTAAAACTTGAGTTGATTTTATTTCTTAGTTTTTCAGGATTACTTTCATTACGAGATGAATTTGGATCAGCGACAACCACCAAACTTTGTTCTTGTACACTTACGATCCCATCAACCTTTTCCCAAAAATTTTTATTTAAGATGCCTCTGCTTTTTACAATATTTCTCAAAGTTGTATCTGCTATAATATTATCAATGAACTTATTTTTTCCATATAAAAACCCAGTAGAATTGCATTTATTTGGTTTATCATTCATAATACAATCAGTCGGGGTAATAGGATGATCTTTCGATTTCGATTTCTTTAATTTATCCCACTCTTCATGTACAATGGGTGTGTTTGGGTAATTAAAATATTTGTCAAGTATGTTTCCATTTTCTGGTGTATTTACCAGCTCGTAAATCCTTTCCCAGAGCATTTTGTCATTAAGCATCCATGATAAATTTGGGGTATTACGGTTTCGTGGTAGCATAAACAAAATAGCCTGTTTTTCTTTCCCAAAAATGGTAAAATAAAATTCTTTCAAAGCATCCAAATATTGAAACTTCTTACAACTATTGGATCTCCCATCTTTGTAAATACATTTTAATGGATCAGTGATATTTGATTTTGTTTGAAAAGTATTCCATGCTAATACAACATTAGTGGTAAGCCTTGTTTCAATGAAATTTTCAACACTAAATACATTTTCTTTTACATGATAAGTGTATCTTTTTTCAATATAAGTATTATATGCTTTCTGAAGATTAATCCAAAAGTTTGAGAAGAGTGGACTTCTGGTATCTTTTTTCATCACTTGTAAATATTTACTAAATTGCCGCTCGTCCACTTCAGTCGATATTACTTTTTGTAGAAGAGATCCTAGTAAATCTTTGAACCTTTTATCTGTTGCTCGATTTCCATTTAGAAAATCCTCCGGATCCAGATGGCTTTTGGAAAGAATCTTGAATTCAGCCCAAGCTTTCAATAAAGCATCAGCATTAGACTTAAACTTGAAATCCGACAAACTAACACTCGCATTCATGGCAGCTTTAGTATCATTAGCATACTTATCCTTCTGAGTATCATTAGCATACTTATCCTTCTGAGTATCTTTAGAATACTTATACTCCTTAGTATCATTAAAATACTTATACTCCTTAGTATCATTAAAATACTTATATCTATATGTTACATGCTTTTGATTTTGAGATATTCGCTCACAGTATATATCTTTACCGCGAAGATTGTTTAGGAAAGTTTTCTTTTCTATTTCACTGGAAAAGTCACAGTTTCTATTATTATCAGTAGTAGAACATTTTATTCTAAACGCTTTCTCATTGTTTTGATCAGTACATGCATATTCTGAATCGACGCTACCTCCTACTAGAGTTCTTCTATATGTACGCAGTACATGTTGTCCAACTTTACCTTTAGATTTCACCATTTTGTTCGTGCATGGATTATGAATGAACTCATATTTTTCTTCATAGTTTTTTAGTATTCGCTGACTAACCACGCTATTTGTTTTTATTTTCTTATTCGTATTTGGACAAATTAGATTGTGAAACATATTTACTTATCTATATATATATATTTTGTCAGTTATAGTTTATAGTTTTATAGGTTGTCTGAATTGTTCAAATCCAGTTGATACAGTGTGTCGAAGTATTCGATGAAGTCAAACCCTTCGATCGGAAGATCGTCCATGTTTGTCACATGGACCCCTTGTAGTGTCAAGACAGATTCCTTATCAGTCGGGGTATACTGTAAGTTGTACATCACGAACAGATCACAATTACAGAGTTGATGAATGCGTTTGATGATGTACAAATCATCTTCAAGTGAAGCGTCTAACGGATACACTTCCGTTTCGTAAGAATCGTTGACAAAATTCACTCGAGTTTCTTGAGAACCCAACTTGACGATTTTGGAAGTATCCATGTCATAGAAGCGAGTGCACTTGTTTACCCATGCTTTGTTTTGCTGCTGGTATGTGTCAATAATGTCCTTCAAAGTGTGCATCTTCTTCTTATCCGGTGTTGAAATCACAAGACCTTTGTCTGTATAAGTAGAGAAGAACCGCTGATTTTGATTAAGGAAATAAAGTTTGCTCATTTTTCAAATGGAATGACTTAGTATACTCTAATATACTTGATATATATATGAATCACTTTAATATAGTTTCAGCATAATGTTTCAGCTTAACAAATCAACAAAGAATAGTAGATAGACGCCCTTTCGGTGTATAGTCGTAAATGATTCCATCCAGTTTGTATCGATGTTCCATTTCATGTTTCACAGTATCGTCGTTACACACCCAAGTATAAATCTTGTATTTACCTTTCAATTTGTCCAAAATCTCTTCGTGGATTGTATCGTAATTGAACGAGATGAAGTCTAGCCCTTCAAGGTTTTCGAAAATTCCCACGGGTAAGCCTGATGTAATGACACCTACAAGATACTTGGTTTCCCTCGATAGTGCAATGAGTTCCCGAACGCAATACTCGTTAAATGAACAAAACTCGTATGTGTGTTGTGGATAAGGCTCGACTACTTTCACAATGTCTCTTGCTAACTGCTCAGCAGTCTCTATACCAAAGGCCTTGATATCTACTACCAAGTGCATAGGAGTTTCAATTGTACATAAATCTTCGAAGCGCTCATTTGCCTCGTTCCTTTTTTCACGATCATGACATAGCACAATCTCTCTAGACGAGTTGTACCTTACATCGATTTCAACCGTAGTGAACATGTTGAACGAAGTCACTATCCCCTCGATTGTGTTTTCCATATCAATACATCCTCTATGCGCTATGTGTAACATACTTGATGTATACGAACATTATTCGAATTCGAATTCACGAGATGAATACAAATGATCCAATCGCTGAGTCCATGTATCTACTTCTTTTTCCAGAATTTTTTGAACAATCGGTACTTGTTCTTTTTTTGTCAACAGGACTAGACGGCTTACAATTTTGGATTTATAGTATTTTTCTTGGCGCAAAAAGTGGTTACCCTTTAGACCATTCATACAACCTTGTTTGTTGCTTTGTTTGTTGCTTTGTTTGTTGCTTTGTTTCTTGCTTTGTCTACTCAGTTTCTCTTTCTCTTGTTTCATCAAAAATGCCTTCGTGAGCAGCAATTCGTAATGCAAATTGCTCATTTAAAGAATGTGTTTTGGTATATGTATATCATAGATTTAAAATATCACTTTTAAGTGGATTGAAATCTTCCGTTGGTTCAAAAAATTGAAAATATATTTGTTGTCTAAAATCAAGAGTACACAGAATCACAAGACTCTACATAATGGATTCATTTACAAATAACAGCCTTTCTGTACAAACCAAATCTTTCCAACAAAGAAAGCACACCAAATCCTATCGATCGGCACTCACTTGTACGAAAGGATTCCCGAAAGAGAGAACTGGCGCGATGAAGAAGTCTGATAGCATCGATTCCTTAGAAAACTTCAAAGGTGCACTGAAAAACATTAAAAAGTCAGTCAGTCTTGAATCATTTGATATGTTCCATGATGGAACCAAACAAGAGCCTCCAGCATACACTAAGAGCTCCCGTATAAAAAAATCAAGTAGTACGGACACCTTAGGTGGAATGATGGGTTCCTTAAGCAATATCAAAAAGTCTATCAGCCTAGACCGATTGCACATTGAGGAAAAGGACTCTCCATCAGATCATCATTCTCTAGATAACATGAAGGAATTAGCCACAAACATTATGAAGGCAAATGGACCTGGAGTCGTGTACGACATCGCGAAGGATGCGATCCAAAATATGAATGCATGTGACCCAGTACAAGCAACAAACTCGGTTCAATCGGACATTGAAGAAATAATGATCAACCATATTACCCAAGGTTCTATTATGAACACAGTGACTCATATCATCAATCATCACCACATGTAAATTCAAATTTATGAAGATTTCAAGTTTCGGTATGTTTTTGGATTTCACCGTTTTGGATTTTTCTTGTTTGTTTTAAACTTTAAACTGAATCGATGTGTTCTACCACTTCTTCCAGATCTTGATTGTTCGCTATCAACTCGTTCATTTGTCTACGAATGGAATCGTTCATCACAATGTGTTCCACATCGTACATGGACAAAATCGGATGGTTAGGTAATTGTATAAGAGCATACTTGTAGTCTCTAGACAATTCTGGTTTGATGGATTTGTATTTGTCCATGAGAGTGATAAGGTTTCGTTTTATGATATATGTGTAATCCATTAGGATGTTTTCGATGGTTTTGTATACTTTCCAACAACACTTCTTTAACTCTCTTTCAGAGCAAATTCCATTTGGCTCCCTCTCTTTGCACAAGATTCGGATACATGTTAAAATCTTCCTCTGACTTGAACAAGTTCCGTTCGTGGATGCTACTCGCCTCTCTCGCTAGTGCACGCTTTAGTTTCCTTGACGCGATGCGGTCAACACCTGACCTTTTTAGCATTTCTATGCATCTTTGAAAATACATCCTTTTTTGCTCTTGATGTTCACTGTGGGGATGTATGCCTTCCGGAGCATAATGATGTTGCTGATGCTGGACCACTCCTTCGTTCTCGGTGTCCGACATCAAATCTTGATACGAACGAAACGGATCACAAGTGAAACATTCGACAGAGATGCCATATTTCTTAATCATTTTCAACAGAGGGATAAAGTCCGTATCCGAAGAGACAATGATCACTTGTTTGATAGAATGATTGTTCATTTGTTTGTCCATGAGTATGTCATTCATTACATCCGTAATGATATTCACATCAATGGTTTGTTTCTGGGGCTTTTTCATGCACTGCTTTTGTTCGATGTACATGTTTCGTTTACAACAATCGTACCACTTCTTGCTTTGCATACCACTCCAATCTGCAAAAACCTTTATGGACAGTATGGGTTTGTTGTACTGACTATACTTATTGATAATGGTTTGATATTCTGTATATGGAACATTCTCACTATCAATGTAGATGTTCATTTCTACAATGTTAATTCATTTTGTCTATGTGTTTCTAAATAACTTAGAAAGATTGTGTCATTTATCATTACGGGTAATGAACATTCACGAACGAACAAGGCAAATCATGAGCATTTTTCATCAACTACAAGAAATGAATCTAGGAATTATGGGATACGAAGAGTTTGATCAATTCAAAACCATTTGCAATGCGTTCATTCGAACGGGTGAACCAACTCAAGGAAATATACCAGTGTATGGTACGAAAAGAATCATTCACTATCATTTCAATGATAATGTGGTAGAGTGCAATCTAAAGTACAATGAAGATGTATGAGTATGAGAAACATGTACTATTATAATAAATATGTGCGTGTCGTCTCGATCCTCCTTGGTGTTGTTTCTCTCTGGATGTATTGGCTCTTTTGCATTGGTGTATAAAAGGAAAGATCTCAAATATATTGGTTTGATGTTTATTATCATGATGCAGTTCGCTGAATACTTGATGTGGATTGACATTGAGAGTGGTGGTCACTATCCGTCGTTAAACATCATTGGTAACTACATCGGCATCCTATCCTTGTTTTTACAAACATGCGGATTAATCCTACTCATGCCCCGTAAACATGGAATATTTATGTTCACTATCAATCTAGTATATTATGTAATTGTAACAGTTTTATACACTAATTTGGTGTACAAAAAAGAAAAAGAAGACGCACTTTCGAAAATAGGAAAATCGAATACACTATCTTGGAGTATGGTTCCTCGTAGTTCCACTTTAAAAATAACCGGATTAATACTGTTCATTATCGCAAACATCTATAATAATACCGTATACTTTAATACACTTTCATACAGTTTTGTGAATATATTACTGATCGCAATCTCTACAAAGTTTGTACATTCATTTCATGTGGAATACTTTGGATCCATTTACTGTTATTTTGGTGCGATTTCTCTAGTCGCATATGTGGTTTATGAATTGTGGCCAACAATGTGGTCTAAAAATTGAAAACTAATAACCCGACACTAATTCCTGTTACGCCACAAATCAGTACAAAAGTCATGTTCTACTGCCACGAGACCACATCCGATCATTCTGTCATTGAAGATGCCATCTTCGGGCGCATGGACGACATTGGAGACATGTTCAAAAAAGAGGTCCATGAGGAATTCGTTATGAATGTGCTCATGAAACACAAAACGAATCTTTTCCCAGAATATTCGTACTTGTACATTCTAGTCGCTCATTCAAATAGACATAGCCCATCTAGCGATTCCCTTCTTCCTAGTGAAAAACGGTGGAGTGATATTTTGAACACTCAACAAAACCAACTTCTCACAAAAAACAGTGCATTCATTATTGGTTATATGCTCATGACACCAGAACATCCACTAGACATTCATTTCATCGAATACATCGATTCGCGTGTTCCAGGATACAACATTGCGGATTGTATGATCAAGAAGTTCGAGAACGAAGTGGTAGAGTTCGCTGAAAACAGCTTCGGTTGCAAACAAGTCCGATGTAAATGTGTCATTCCCAAGGACATTCTGTCCTCATCCGCTGGATACTGGAAGAAATATTTGGATCGTCGTCTAGGAATCCACTCGAAGGAACACTTAGACGGTATGAAAAAAACATTAGATATTAGTGACTTAGTGACTTGGTATTACCTAGAAAAGGCATTTACTGCGTTTTTGTAGTGTAAAAACAAAACAACCTATTTACCATATTAATCCTTCAATTGATATTTTCTTTTGATGGATATTCTACAGTTTTTCATGAGTAAAGATGATGTGATGGAATACCATGCAGCGAGCGATCCGAAGGAATCAAACTTATCGATCTCTTCGTCGATAATGAACCTCACATCATCTTCACTAATTCCCATATCATGAAACTCAGACCACAACCTATTAAAAATGTATCGATTCGCTTCCTCTTTAGACGGCGCGAGTTGTTCGCTCATTGCATCCATCATATCGCAATAATCATGAGAGTAAATACGACCGTTGGTTTAAATCATTTTGGAAGTCACTTCACAATCTTAATCTTTCAAAAGCTTTACTAACTCAATATCCTTATACTTGTAATTGAAGTCAAGTTGGTCTAATCGTCCATCTCGAACCACCTTGTATTTTCCTGTTTTTGTGTCCAAGTCATAGATGTTGAAGTTTTCAATTCCGTCAATCTTGGGAATATCGGAGGGACACCTCATCAAAAAGAACGCCCGCTGTGAGGAGAGGAATGAGACGGTACATAATTATATCAATGTGTAAAAATAATCATTACTTATTTAAATAAATATCATAGTTTACTTATCATAGATGGAGCCTGTAGTAGTAATCTCTTGTGCACTAGCCATGTTTGTGGTGGTACTAGGAATGACCGAATGTTGTATTTATATTCGAAACGAACGATACATGTATAACTCAATATAAATCCGTTCCTTTCAAATAAGAAAAATGGTAATAACGGTAATGATAATAACTAGTAATACCTATGATTATAAAAGAACACGACAACATGATGTCGTATAGAAAGTGGAATACCTAATGTTTCGACTCATCTGTCTTGAGACTTCGTATAATCTCTAATTCTCGACGCAAGAGGGTAATTTCACAATCTAGATTTTGAATTTTAGACTCTGCCTCCTCAAATTTAGACTTGTACATGGCGTTATCTTTTAGTGACTCGATCATAGTATTCATTTTTTTGTCCACCGCATGATTGTCCATCTCGTTGAAAAGTGATATCATATTATGGGTGATTTTCATAAACTCATCGTATGTTTCTTGCTTCAAGTAAGGAAGCATAAGACGGTTCAGATTCATAATCTCGTCAAGTAGCGCTTGCATAATGAATGAATGTCAGTATGAATGAATGTCTTCCAAATCAATTTTTAAAAATGGATCAATCTTAAACACAAACAAAATAGTCCTACTATAAATAAATAATGGAACCTACACTGTTTGTGAGCATATTTGTAGTTGTGGTGACACTTGTTTCAGTGTATTATGCTTTCATGTGTTGCTTAAAGGCGTCTGTGAATTGAGCCTGTACTGTAAAGGATTCACAAAAAAATTGAAGTAAACAAGGTGACATTTCAATCCTTTTGATAATGTCTTTCTTCGATACACTACCAATTCATCTTCAAGAAACCATCATGGATATGAAGAACAATATCGAAATTCAGGAAGAACTCATAGAGTTGAAACAAACACCCTCTCATCAAGATTTACCATTTATTAATGAATATCCTCTAATAAACTGTAAATCGCGTATTTGTGTCGATATACGCTATGTTAATTTTATGAAGAAACATGGTTCATACGGTGAAATTGATTTCATCAATGTTTTCCAGTGCATGCTTAACATCAAAGTTCCAACACCAAACCAATCACGCTCAATCTTGAAACTTTATGAAGATCACATTATACTTTATTTGAAAACTGATCTAGGAATAGTCGACGAATTCGAACAACAAGTAATCATGTATCGCTTATTAAATAAAGTACGCAACACGCGTGTTGCATTGCTTACAGAATATCATTTTATACATCGGTCTTATACCAAATTATTCGATGAAGAATCTAAAAAAATAAACCAATCTCTTTTACGATTTGGAGAACCAATTACTAAAAAAATGAGGTTTCAAGATGCGCTACATATTAACTCTCCTGCAGATTGTTTTGTACTTGATTGATTTTCATTATAGTTTAGATAAACCATATATTTTCTTGTTTTTGCAAAAAATTGAAAGTTGTCGTTTAAAATACGAATGACAGTTACTATTTTTCTAAAAGCAACTTCCAAAAATGATCTATGATAACCAGAAGGCTTGTGGGTTAGAGATCTTTGACACGATGTTTGGTTCAGAAAGTTCCATGCCTTTGAACCCAGTAGTTCTTCTACTCGCCCAGATGCAAATGGGAAAGTCAGGGACTTACTGGCATGTTATTTTTGAAGCACTTCGTAAGCGCAAGGTTGACCATGTGTTCATCATCTCTGGCAACCGCGAGAAAGACCTACGGAGCCAAGTACATCATGACAAGAATGATTACACCGATCAATATGGGAAAGAGTTCAAGAAGAAGATCACCATTCTGTGGGGTTCTGATTTGTTTTCGATGCGGCGTAGTCCCGCGAATGTCCCGAATAACACATTGATTGTGTGGGATGAAGCCCATTTTGCTCAGAGTAAATCGAATGGTCCATACAAGTTCTTCGAACACAATGGGTTAGAAGGAATGCTCAATGGTACTATGAATCTACAAGATATTACTGACCGCAACATCAATTTACTAACTGTGAGTGCGACTCCGTTTAGTGAGTTGTACGCGAATGCGTTACAGCCATGCTCTTATCACAAAGTGGTTCGCTTGGTGCCAGACAAATCATACTTTGGTGTCGACCACTACATCAACGAAGGACGCTTGTGTCAATCATTTGAAGTGGATCTGGAGCACATGGATGATTTAGAAAGCACACTCGCGCGCTACAACACCACCGACGACCCGAGGTATATGCTTATTCGTGTTTGCAGGATCACGAAAGCTACACAATTCGTGGAGAATGTATGTGAAAAGCTAGATATGGTGTGTCACCGTATGAACAGTAAGGTTTGTACCATCTCGATTGACAAGCTTTCACAGAAGCCTACCAAACCCACCGTGATTGTTCTCAGTGGGATGCTACGGATGGGAAAGGTCGTTCCTAAGGAACACATCGCGATGGTGTTCGAGGCGAAGACTCCAAAGAATACTAGACAAACGGACACTGGACTTCAAGGATTGCTTGGAAGAGTTTGTGGACATACACAGAAACCCAATGGCTTTGACATTGATGTGTACATTGAGCCGAACTTGTGTAATAATGTTGTACAGTACGCACAGAATTACCATGATGACAAAGGACCTCTATTGAATCCTGCAATGAACTTGAAGACAAAAAGGAATACACATACGCCTACAAATGTGACAAATGTGAAATGTCTAGCTCTAAACAACCCTATAGATTCTACGAAGAAGGCTCTTATACAATTAGCATATGAACAGTACCCAGACTTGAACCAGTACACATTTGTGATGAAGAACTTACTTAAGCAATCTAATCATTCTATCCTAGGTGAAATCGAAAGGAGCGAATTTAGCATCTCCATTCCATCAAACACATGTTATTTGTGCAAGATGTATAATGAAGAGGAGAAAAAGGTATGGCTCTTGATTGGAGATGAAAATCATGAAGAAGAACAAGAACAACAGAAGAGTGTAAATACAACTGATGACATAGATATTATTAGAGATAAATGTGTTTTCAAACCATAAAAAATAAAAGAATAAAGACATAACAACTTACTTTGAAATCAATTGAATGACCTCGAAGATCAGTAAGAATTGCATAGTAGACACCACTATTTTAGCAATCATTGTTTTGGGTGAAATATCACCGTAACCACAAGTAGAAAAAGATGTACTTATAAAATACAAACGATTCATAGCTTTTGTAAATACTTCATTTTTCTCATTTTCTAATCCATTCCAGTGTTTGGAATCATAGAAGAATATCATAAAAACACTCCAATATGTGACAAGAGTCACAATCAAATATATACTGTATACATTCATTTTACTCTTTTATTTATAGAATATATATTTGTGTATAACCAACAACCATGTTGAAATACATTTTCAACAAAGTACATCAGTACAAACACAAACACAAAAAGGTGTTTTG
>ERZ802819.931-NODE-931-length-18846-cov-8.11851_pt1 | contig 18846 bp, 21 predicted proteins | sample MGYA00345647_ERZ802819 | MGnify/ENA primary metagenome ERZ802819 (study PRJEB30503, sample SAMEA104212355) | marine metagenome | biome: Westerlies Biome; feature: [SRF] surface water layer (ENVO:00010504) within the epipelagic zone...; material: water...
TGTTTTGATGATCTTGGAATTGATCCACCCCAACAAGGTGGAGGTTAAAGTTACATATAATTTATAATTTTATATGTATAAAAAAGCTTCAGTAATTCTGATATTATTTACAGCTTGTTCATTATTCCAACAAGAAGAACAATCTGTTGTCTCTGTTGCAGATACCGATAAAGGAAAAGAAGCAATTGCTCTTGGAGTTGAGCTTACAAACGAACAAGAAGAAATTTCAGATGAAGATGCCCCACTAGTCCTTGTTCAGTGTGTAAATGAATCTGGTTATAAATTTAAAGAGCCAAGAAATTTTTTAGATCTATATACAACTATCGCTTCTTATTGGGAAACTTTACCTACTGAAGAACAAGAGGAACTATGGAGCAAAATAGAAGACTGTGCTTTGGAGTATAATTTATGGGGAGCTGCAGACGAGAATCAATTTGAGAACCCAGCTGAAACTGGGAAAGAGTTAGACAGAGCACTTCATATAGCAACTTGTTTCAGAGAGAATGGATACCCTAAGGTCCCTGATCCTAATTACTTTAATAGAGATGTGAACCTTGACGCATATACAAGTGAAGAATGGGATTTTAGTGAAGATGACCCAATTGTTCAGACATGGCAAGCCTGTGAGGAAACATTGCCAGAAGAGTTGAAAGAGGAAGAGTGGGATGGTTAATAAACTTATAAAAATAATTTCTCAGAAAATATACAGGTTTAATAAACTAAGGTAACTAGAACAATGATAAAAAATATATTTAAATTAAAAAACCTGTATGTATTAATTGCTATAACTGCTCTTGCTTATGGTGGGTATTATTTTGGTACTCAAAACACGGATGTGTCTTCAAGCAGTAAAACTCTTGAATTAACAACCGTAAGCATTCAACAAGGAGATTTATCAAAAAAAGAAGAATATAACGGGACACTAAGGCAAACCGACAGCAAAATTCTTAAAACTCCTATTGCTGGAGTAGTTACTTATCTTCCAGAAGAAGGAACAGTAGTAAAATATGGAGAGATACTTTTTGCCGTCGACAACAAGCCTGTAATTTTAGTTGAGGGGTCGATACCTTTTTACAGAACATTAGATTTAAATTCAAAGCCTGGACCAGATGTCTTACAACTCGAAAAAGCTTTACAGTTTCTAGGTTATTCTTCTGAAGGTTTTATTCCAGATGAGACATTTGATGAGATAACTTCGACCATGTTAAATTCTCTTTATATCGACTACAAAATTGATACTAAATCAGAAATAACTCCGACAGAACAAGTTGCAATCAACTTAAAAGAGTCAGCTGTTGAAGCTATTGAGCAGACAATTGAAGATGGAGGAACAACCTTAACGCAAGTCAACGACAAGAAGAAAAAGCTAGATGATGCCAAAGAAACAGCAATTGAAGAAAGCGCTGCATGGAAAGCAGCAGATACTGCTATCAAGAATGCAGAACAAAGTTTGACATTATATAGAGACGCATCAAATCCAAAGACAAAAGAAAAGACTGCTGATGGAACTTTAGATGGTGCCATTGAGGACTTAGAGCAGTCAATTGAAGAGCAAAAAAGAATCAAAAATTTAGAAAAAGGAAAAGAGTCAGAAATTGATGCCACAGAGGCATTAGCAATTGAAACAGCCCAAAAGGCTTATGACGACACATTAAAAGCATATAATGATGGTGTCGATCAGGTGGCAGAATTAGCCAAAGAGAAAGAAGAGCTTGAGGAAATCATACTTTCGTCTAAATCTGAAACTTTCTCACCTACTAATGCTTATGCATCTAACTCCCCACTTATTGTTGGATCATATATAAACAATCTTGGTTCTGCGGTTGGACTTAATTCTCAACTTTACAATATATCTTCTATCGGAATCGAAGTCGTATTTCAGGTAGATGCAACAGATCAGGAGACAGTTTCCTTAGGTGATAGTGTAGAAATTGAACTACCAACGGACGAAAGGGTCCCAACAATAATTACCTTCATAGACCAAGTTGTCACACAAACACAAGCTGGTGATTTCATAGAAGTAACACTAGATGTTCTTAATCCAGAATCTATCGAAGTTTACGATCAAGCTCCAGTAAAAGTATTTGTTACAACTGAAGTATCTGAGAATGTTTTATATGTACCCGTTAATGCCTTAATAGCACTAGCTGAAGGTGGGTATGCAGTAGAAATATTCAGTGGAGATGTAGAGGGTGAAGTATTTGATGGAGATTCTGGAACTGACACCACTTATGTTGCAGTTGAAATAGGTGTGTTTACTGATGGATTTGTAGAAATTATTGGAAATTTTCAAAAAGGACAATTGGTAGTTGTACCTAGATGAAATCAAAACAAAAAACTGTAATTGCTCTAAAAAATATATCTAAAATCTATGAAGGGCCACCACAAGTTAAGGCTATAGACGAACTTTCTTTAGAAATTCAGGAAGGTGACCTTGTCTCAATAGTGGGTCAATCCGGTAGCGGCAAGTCAACATTACTTAATATGATTGGGTTACTAGATACAGTTACTGAAGGTACTGTTGAGATAGAGGGTCAAGATATTTCAAGTCTTTCGGATAATGAGTTATCAAAATTTAGGGGCGAAAAAATTGGGTTTATATTTCAAAGTTTTTTTCTACTCCCCGGTCTTACTGCTCAGGAAAATGTCGCAGAAGGATTGCTCTATCAAGGTATTAAAAGAGAAGAAAGATTAAAAAAAGCAGCAGAAGTACTTGAAGATGTTGGTTTAGGAGACAGAATAACACACCAACCAAAAGAACTTTCTGGCGGACAGCAACAAAGGGTTGCTATTGCAAGAGCACTAGTTCAAGATCCGGCATTTATACTTGCGGACGAGCCAACTGGAAACTTAGACAAAGAATCTGGAATGAATATTCTCAATATTCTTAAAGAATTAAACAAACAGGGAAAAACTGTAGTCATGATTACTCACAATCAAGAGCATGCAAAGAAATTTAAAAAAGTTATAACTCTAACTGACGGAAAGATCGTTGCCTAAATGAAACAGAGATTAAAAATTAAAGACCTTTTTTTTGTTGCATTATATGGAGTAAGAGCAAGAAGAGGTAGAGCAGCTCTTACCTCAATCGGCATAGGTATAGGGATTGCAGCAATAGTAGCAGTAACAGGTATTTCAGCATCTGGTCGTGCTGACCTATTAGCAACTCTTGAATCTCTTGGTACAAACCTAATAAAAGCTTCTCCACAAGCAGGCTTTTTTGGAACTCAAGAAAAACTACCTGATGGTGTTGTGGGTATGGTTGAAAGGATAGGACCAGTAGAAGAAGTTACTTCTACAACTCAAACAGATTTAATCGTAAGACGCAGTGATTTTATTTCTGAGTTCGAAGGCGGTGGAATATCGACTATAGTCACAAGTCCAGAACTCCTGCAGGTTGTTGGGGGAAACTTAATTGAAGGAAGATTTATACAGGATGGCCTATCAAATATTCCAGTTACTGTTTTAGGTAGTGTTACAGCTTCTAGGTTAGGAATAAATACCTTAGAAACTCCTACAAAAATTTTAATTGGTAATGAATGGTTTGGAGTTGTAGGGATTTTAGATGAGCTAAAAATTCACCCAGACTTAGACAGATCTGTATTTATTGGATACGGAGTCGCGAAAACTCTTTTTGATATAGACAAAGAACCAACAACAATTTACGTTAGAGCAAATCCAACATACATTGAAGATGTTGTTGAAGTAATAGCACCCTCAATGAATCCAGAAAACCCAGATCAAGTTCAAGTTTCTAGACCCTCTGATGCATTAGAGGCACAAGAGGCTGCTGACGCAGCATTTACAAATTTACTTCTTGGCCTTGGTTCTGTTGCACTACTTGTTGGAGGGGTAGCTATTGCAAACGTGATGGTTATGTCAGTTCTTGAAAGAAGAATGGAGATTGGTGTCAGGAGGTCTATTGGAGCAACTCGTAAAGAAATAAGATATCAATTTTTGTTAGAGAGCATCGTTTTATCTGGAATAGGAGGACTTGTAGGCGTAGTCTTGGGCACTGGTGTCACCCTTGGTTATACAAATTATACAGATATAGTATTTTCGATACCTGTTAGCCAAGTTTTAGGTGCAATTCTGTTGGCCTTATTAATAGGGGCAATTTCTGGGGTTTATCCAGCTATCAAGGCTTCAAAAATACAGCCAGCAGAAGCAGTTAGAAAATGAGAAATATAATTTTAATTTTTACATTAGTTCTTTTCACAGCTTGCACAATTGGGGGCGAGGAAGCTTCAGAAGGTGTAGTAACTATAGAAAGTACAACACAAATCGAAGTTGTTGAAGTCGAGAAAACTTTTGAAGAAGGTGTTTTAGATTTTGCACAATGTATGAGAGAACAAGGTATAAATTTTCCTGACCCGAGCTTCGATGTTGATGGAAACCCTGAGTTTGATAATCTTAATATAGAAAATGAAGAGGAATTCGAAGAAGCTTTTGTTAATTGTGAAGATATTTTAAGAGAAGCTCTTCCAGAACAATTTGATCTCGATCCAGAGGTTGAAGCAGCCTTAGTTGATGCGTCTCTAGAATTTTCGCAATGCATGAGAGATCAGGGAATTGATTTTCCAGACCCCAAACCTGGTGAATTCGGATTTTTTGCGTTCAGGGATGCGGATATTGATTTTGAATCAGAGAAAGTTCAGGAAGCATTCGAAATCTGCCAACCCGAAAACCCACTTGAGAATCTTGACGATTAGAGTCAACAAAAAGAGCTAATATTCTGAATTTTAAATAAAATTTATTTTTGTGGATTTACTAAGTATTTATTACCAGTTTTATGTTTAGCATAGGAATTTATTATCTCTGGTTGAAGCATCTCTTCTAGAGAAATCTCTTGAATATACGTACTGGCAAAAGTTGTTTTTATTTCTTTAGCGATTCTTTTTCGCATTATTTGAAATTTATCCATTCCAATCTTTCCAAGCATTGGGGTCAGAAGCCATCCACCTAGCCCCCAAGACATACCATAAGATCGTTTAAGAATTGATGGAGATTGATCTAGGCCGCCATAAATATAAACTTGTTTATATGTTTCAGACCCATATCGTGAATATTCTTTAGAGTTTTTGTTTGCTGCTATTTCCATTGCAGATAAAATTTGTCCTGGCAACTCTCCATTATTACCCCCACCAGTCGCATCAAAGCCTAAAGTCGCACCTGTTTCCACTACTGCTTTTACCAATGTTTTCATAAAATCAGGATCGCTTGTATTACAGACATATTCTGCTCCAATATTTTTTAATATATCTACTTGTTCTTGTTTTCTGACAATATTGACTAAAGGAATCCCATCATCTTTACAAATCTTCACAAGCATTTGACCGAGATTAGAGGCCGCTGCAGTGTGGACAATTGCAGAGTGATTTTCCATTTTCATAGTTTCAATAAAAGATAAGGCAGTTAAAGGGTTCACAAAAGATGAAGCAGCTTCTTTTGGCGTAGTTCCTTCTTCCATTACTAAACAATTAATAGCGGGGACACAGATATATTGAGAGTACATTGACCCACCTGCAAGTCCAACCGTTTTTCCGATTAGTTCTTTAACATTTTTACCTGCATCAACAACTATTCCAGCACCCTCGTTTCCTACAGCCAAAGATTTGTCTAATCGGGGTTTCATAGATGCCATAAGACCTGGATGAATTTTTATAGAGGCAACTAAACCATCACCTGACTCAGAAATGTCAATATTAGAGAGGTCTCCTGCAAATGTTAGGAGTAGACCTATATCAGAGGGATTAATTGGAGCAGCGTGAACTTCAATTAATACTTCATCATCAGCTGGTATTGGTTTATCAACTTTAACAATAGATATTTCGATATTACCTTCGCTTGTAACAATTGATCTTATTTGTTTGGAATATGAAGTTGTCATGACTTTCTCCTTAAGTTTATTTTAAATATTAAAGTTTTTATAACGTATTAACTAGTTTGATGTTAGTAGCTAAATAACATAGAGATATTAAAAAATTTATATTACTTTTACACACCAGATTCAAAGTAAGAGGGAGCGGTTACAGCTACTGTTAACCAGCACTTATTCTCTGAGTCATCTAAGCAGACATCTAGCTGAAAAACCCAGGTCACTTCAAAATAAGAATTGTTTTTAGCTAATATTTTAATTTCATAATGTTCACTGTCCTCAGTTTCAACAGTTTTTGTAAAACTATATTCTTTTAAATCAAGTATTGAGTTATATGGTTCCGATAAGAGCATTCTTTCAAATCTATCTTTTGGGCCTGTTATTTCTCTATTACTTGGATGTGCATTGTCCCATATTGTATCTACAGCATTTTGTGGTGATTCAGAAAAGTTTTTGTAACTTTCAAGAATTTCCGTTAAGACTACGTCTGCTTCAATAACGGATATTTGACTATTTTCATTAGAAAAATTACTAGAACAACATAAAAGGATTAAAAATACAAAGTATTTTTTAACTTGCAACTATAGAAGAAACTACAAGATACATGTGGAGACAAAAAGCAGCGCTCATAAATCCCCAAAAAATTCGTTTTTCAATTTTGCTCACAAGCTTATATTACATACTTTGTGAAATTATTCACAATATAATTAAAATTTATTTATTCGTTGTTAGCTTTTTCGTATGCTTGACCATAAAGAATTAGGGTAGGAGCCCATAGTCCAATATATATAGCTAATTGAGGGTCGTCTAACACTGCATAAATAATAACTGAAGCTATCACAGAAACAATGCTTGCGTATAATCCTAGTTTTATCATAAGTATCCTTTCTCGAGTTATTATACCTGCTAGTTTTGTTAATATTAAATTATGATTGAAACAATAACTTCAAATCCATTCTTCGTTATTCTAATATTTCCGGTTGTAACACTAACTATCTTTGTAGTAGGAATAATTAGAATTGATGTACAAAATTACAATAAAAAAGACACAGAAGAATAATATATGTCTTACATGCCTGCTTAAATTTATTATATGGATCAGGCAAAATTAGAAAAATTTACAGAAAAAGAATTATTTGACTTACAAAATAATATCTCTGAAATAATAAAAAAAAGAAATCTTAAAAATGGTGACACTGACGCAATAATCGATAAAGCTTTTGACACTGGTTTCCCAAAGTTTGACGGAGTTGGTCTAAACCCATGGGTTGAAGGAAGTATTCTCGTTTGCCCTGGAGCAAGAATTGATAAAACACAAACAAAGCATATTTGTAAATTTGTTGTTGTAGATGATGAGTGGTCATGGGAATCACAACATATGATTAGTGACATCATAAGAAGAGATCAATCTTCTAAACACTTTAAACAACATTCGATAACTTTAATTTCACCCTTTGAAGGACTGACCCTTCAAGTTATTTCACAAAAATCACAGCAGGGAAAACATCTTGTTGATGGTGTAGAAACTCTTATTTTCAAAAATGGGAAATTAGAAAAAACAATGACAAAATCATCGAGATCAAGAGAACACTAAAATGGCAAAGATTGTTGTTATCGGAGGTGGCTTTGGAGGCCTAAATTTTTTATATAAAGCAAAAAAAAGTGATAATGAATTTATTTTAATTGATAAGACAAATCACCATTTATTTCAACCTCTTTTGTATCAAGTAGCAACTGCTGTTTTGTCTCCTGCTGATATTGCTGTACCAATTAGAAATTTATTTAATAATGATAAAAATGTAAACGTAATACTTGGAGAAGTAAAGGATATTGATAAAGATTCTAATCTCTTAACACTTGATGATGGGGAGATAATTTCATATGATTATCTAATAATAAGTGCTGGCTCAAAACATTCATATTTTGGAAAAAACGATTGGTCAAAATACTCCAATGGCTTAAAAATAATCAATGATGCCCTAGACATTCGGGATAGGATTCTTAAAGCATTTGAAAAAGCTGAAAAAGAAAAAGATGAGCTCAAAAGACAAGAATACTTAAACTTCGTGATTGTTGGAGCCGGTCCCACAGGTGTTGAAATGGCTGGATCAATAGCAGAAATTGCTTATAAAAATATGAAAAAGGAGTATAGAAATTTTGAGACATCAGATGCAAATGTTTATCTCATAGAGGCGGGTCCAAAAATACTTTCGATGTTTAGTGAAAAACTAGCGACAAAGGCTGAACAGTATCTTAAAGATTTAGGAGTAACTGTTAGAAAAAATGAAAAAGTAATAAATATTCAAAAAAATACATTGACTACGGAAAGCAGTGAAATTATTACAGATAATATAATCTGGGCTGCTGGGAATGAAGCAAGTCCTCTAATAAAAAAATTAGATACGGATATAGATTTACAAGGTAGAGCTTTAGTTAATGATTACTGTTTAATAAAAGACAGCAATAACATATTTGTTATAGGAGATGCCTCTAACTTTAAAACTAAAGATAATAAATCCCTGCCAGGTATTGCACCAGTAGCCATACAACAAGGAAGATATCTAGCAAAAATAATAAAAAACAAAACTAAAGGTAAAGAGACCAAGCCTTTTAAATACGCAGATAAAGGGATGATGGCAACCGTAGGTAGGTTCAAAGCAGTAGGTGTCGTTGGAAGTCTTGAAATCACAGGTTTGGTAGCTTGGTTATTTTGGAGTCTTATTCATCTAGTATATTTAATTGGATATCGCTCAAAAATTGTTGTAGCAATTGAATGGATTTATGCCTATTTTTTTAATAAAAGAGGTACAAGGTTAATTTATAGAGATATAGATAGATAGTTAGTAACCAGATCAAGATTTCCTTAGGAAAGATTCCTTAGTCGTCCACTATTTGTAGATTTATATTTACACTTGAATATTGTTTAATCTATTTTTATAAATATTTTTTATGCCAGTCAACTATAAAATCAAATCTCTGTTTTCTGTGTATGGGCTTTCCTGACCTACTGAGCTCATGGCCCTCATTTGGAAAACGAATCATTGCTGACTCAACCTTATTTCGCTTTAATGTTGAGAACAGTTGCTCACTCTGTTCAACTGGACAACGGTAATCGTTTTCAGAATGAATTATTAATGTTGGAGTCATTATATTTTTTGCATATGTTATTGGGCTTTTTTTTCTGTACAGATTTAGATTATTATCCATTTCATCAAGTAAATACATTTCCGGAAAACCAATTCCAATATCTGATGTTCCAACCATAGTTTCCCAGTTTATTAATGCCCTTTCAACAATTGCGGATTTAAACATTTTTGGATAGTTACCGATAACCCATGAAGTCATAAAACCACCATAAGAGCCCCCCATAATTCCATAATTTTTATTTGTTATTTTGAGTTCACTTACCATTTGTTTAAAAGATGATAAAACGTCATGTACATCGTTTACTCCCCACTTGTTTCCACATACATCTCTAAGATACTTATGACCCCTTCCTGTAGACCCCCTTGGATTACAAGCTATAACATTGAAGCCAGCTTCAGCATATACTTGGAACTCATCGAAAAAAGTAAAACCGTATTGGCTCGCAGGGCCGCCATGAATATTTAATAACGTTGGTCTATCTTTCCCAACAAAGATACCCCATGTGTCAACTTCTGATTTTCCTGTATCAAATCTTTTATAGGTAAAATCATGTGATGGAACTCTTCTATGAAAAGAATCATTTGTTTTGGAAATTTTTTCCATTCCTAATTCGGTATATTTAAAAATCTCATCATTTCTTGTGAAACTATTCGCAATAAAGAATATATCGTTATTTCCTATCACAAAATCAGTTATTGTAATGTCTTCAGAGATCAAATTCTCAATTCCGTCTTTTGTCTTTTTCCCAAGTAATTGTTTTCCAGAATCTTCATAAAGAACATACATAGAATTCTCTAAAGTTTTAACATCCACAATAGTCCTATCAAAATTTTCATCTATTTTTTTAGTTTTACCTGAATCGCTTATTTCATGAATTGAAGTAGTTGTTGGCCATTCAAATCTATTTTTTAATCCAACCCCATGAAGCTTCCCATTGAAGGAGAATAATTTACTCCACATACCCTTTGAATGGATTATTCGTAATCCTTTTGATGTCTTTTTAATAACCCTCTCTTCGAGCATGGTCCCCATGTCGTTGTAAACATTTATTGAAAAATAAAGTGATTCAGCATGTTCAAGCACTGAACCTATTGAAACTATGTTTTCTTTATCTCCATCGATTATTTTAGATGATTTACCTGTTTCTATATTGACTTTGTAAACGTGACACCTTCTGTTAAAAATAACCCCCCTTGTATCAAATTTATGGGGTATATTCTCAAGGTAGAAAGGTTCATCATCTTTATCTTCAACCTTTTTAAACTCTTTTTCCCAGTCATTAACCGTGATGAACAAAAATTTGTTTGATTTACTCCAGATATAGTTTTGAATATTTCCATCAGTTTCAAAAACTCTATTGAGAGTATTCCCCTTTTTAACGACTATTTTTTGCTTAATTTTTTTATCTTTTTCAACTTCTACATAGGATAAGTATTTTTTATCTTCAGAGTATTTAGGATTAAGATAGTTCCTTTCTTCAGACCCTTTAAACTTTTTCCATTTTTTATTTGAGTATTTCCAGAGTTCTTGAACGTATACATTTTTTTTCAAACTCACTTTTGTTGCAGTCACGACAATATCAGAGTCATTGCTGCTGAGACTGCTAAGACTAGTTAATTTATCTAAATCTGAAGATTTCACGACTACTCCTACTGGTTGTAAATTACTTAACTATTTTATTATAAGCTAACGTCACTAACATTGAACAAGCTAAACCTACTAAAAACGTATTTAGATCTGCAAGACCATAAGCATCAGTAGGAATAAAAATACCTCCCGGATTAATATTTGTATCTATAAAAAAGAATCTATATGAGTAGGCAGAACCTATTGACACTAAAAAGGGTACTAATAAAAAAGATCCTTCAGAATTTTTTTTCAATTTGTAGAAGGTCGGAAATACTAAACAAACTGCAAAGAGATCAGCAACTAAAAAAACATTAAAGATATTAGAAACATAAATAGAACAAAAGATAGAAAATACAACTAGTCCAGCTGTTATAAAACGAGCTTCACTAACACCTTTTTTGACAAGGTCTAAAGATATGGTTGAGGAGATAGCATTTTCCAAAGTATCAACACTTGATGCAACTAAAAGAGTACAAAGTAACAGAAGTAGAAAAGACATTGGAAGACTTAGTTCAAGTTGCTGTATGAAGCTTAATGTAGGGCTCTCAATTCCTTTTCCTGCACCTACAGCTCCAGCTATACCTAAAAGTAAAATTGTTACAAAACAACCTAAACCTGCAAAAACAGAAGCAGATTTTATACTTTTTGTATTTTCAGCTGAGAAGGTTCGCTGCCAATAGCCTTGTGAAAACACTTCAGCTGCAGTGACCGCAACGACTACTGCTAGTGCTGACTTGAAACTAAATGTTTCGAAAGAATTTATTCCTCCGAGTTTTGAGTATTCAACAAGGTCATTTATCGGGTTCTGGCTGAACCAAACAGTAAACAACACCCCAAGTAAAGCGATAATTCCTATTCCCTGAAACCTATCAGTTACATAAGATGCCTTAAAACCTGATTTGTTTAAATATAAGAAAGTAAAAAATCCAATAAAGATACTTATTACAAGGCCTGAAACTTCAACGATCTCAGGAAAAATAAAATTGATAGATGCAAATTCAGCTATTAAAAATGCAGTCATGTATAAAACAGCAACAATTGAAACAACTTTTTGAGCACTAGAACCATACCTTTTTTCTATAAACTGTGGCAATGTAGCTCCCTCAGGAGTCAAAGAAGCTATCTTTGGTCCAAAGAAATAAATTAAAATAAAAGGTGTTGCTGCTGATAGTGCATATCCATAAATGTCATAGCCCAAACCATACCAGGCAACTTCAGCGGGAGATGTTAAAATCCATAGACCCATTCCACTTGCATAGAAACTGAGAGAAAGACCAAAAACACCCTCAGTTTTATTTAAAACAAAATATTCTTTATCTGAAGATTGAATTCGTGTCGTCCTTAAGTATACAAAAAATAGAGTTACTAAAACTATTCCGTATGCGATCATGTTATTCACTTTTACCTCACTTTAAATAAAGGGATAAGAGTCTGAGTTCCCTACGTTGGCATTACCCAACAGGTTCAAACGGTCGGTTTTTACACCCTCTCAGCATCTAGCTCCCGATACATTCATCATAGCTAAAAACAAAAACAGGGTTATCTTTTTTCTAATATTATGATTTCAGCAGTGAACAACAAAAACTTAAAAAATAAAACATCAGTTATAAAAATTATTGCGGGAATTCTTACAGCAGCTTTTATGTGGGGTTCAGGAAACGTAGTCTCTAGAAGTCTTTTAATTGAAGGGATCGATGAAATCTTTTTAATAACTACGAGAGTGTCAATAATTGGAACACTCCTGTTCATACATTACTCTATTTTCAATAGAGATAAATTTAATAAGAAATTACTTAAAGAAGCATCTACAACTGCTTTAGCCTCCATTTTTTTTGTTGGGTGGTTTTTTATATTTTCCCTGCAGTATATCTCTGCAGGATTGGTTACATTATTGATAAGCTCTGCCCCTGTTTTTACTATTCTTTGGTTAAAAATACTTCTTAAAGATGAGAAGATATCTAAACAAAAATATGTATCAATTTTTATTGGCCTACTTGGTGTTTCATATCTTTTCATTTCAAAAGAAACTGGTTTAGAGAATCAAGGCAATATTTTCTTAGGAGGAACGCTTGCCTTTATGGGAGTTCAGTGCATAGCACTAGCTACTGTGCTGAATAGAAAGTATGCACCCCAATATAAAGTAAGTAGCTGGTTAACTTACCAATATCCGATTGTTATTTTCCTTTCATGGATAGTATTTTTAGTAACCCAAACTGAAATACAAACATTAAATAGATCTCAGATTTTAAGGTTTGGAATCTTGGTACTATTTAATTTAGGTGCATTTACTTCTTTCACATGGTTAATACAAAGAGTAAGTGCATTACAAGTAGCTTCTGTTGATTACTTGGTTCCAGTAGTAGGAGTAACTGCTGGAGTAATTTTTCTGGATGAAAGCTTTAACCCAAATCTTCTTATTGCAGGTATTTTTATATTTTTCTCTTTAATTATGAACACTAGAGAAGAATTTTCTTCTTAAAGTAAATCTAACTCTTTTTTTACAATTTTTAAATCTTGCCAAGTCAGCCATTTGGGTTTACCTTTTTCTTTCGAAGGATTTCTTAATAAATAAGCTGGGTGAAATATTGGCATAAACTTTATTCCATCTCTTATAATCCAAGAACCACGAATTTTTGTAATAGGATCTTTAATCCCAAGATATCCTTTAACCGCTGTTGATCCAGTAAGGATAACTATAGATGGTTTCAAATGGTGAATCTGAGTCTCCAACCAAGAAAGACAACTACTAATTTCATCATTCGTTGGTCTCCTATTCTCTGGAGGTCTACATTTGACTATATTTGTAATGTAGCAATCTTTTAGAGGATCAATATCTACAGATTCCAAAACCGAATGAAGCATTTTCCCAGCCCTGCCAACAAAAGGAAATCCTGTAATGTCTTCTTTCTCACCTGGTGCTTCACCAATTATAAATATTTTTGCCTCAGGATTGCCTTTAGCAACAACAACATTGCTTCTAGTTTTTGATAAATCACACGATCTACACTTTCTACATGCGGAATGAATTTGTTTAATATCTATAAATTGTTCCATATATAGAGTTTAATCAGAGTTATTTTTGACACTCCTTGGAAGCAGGGGCTTCAAGGAGGGAGTATACAAATCAACAAAAGGGATTTTCATTGAGTAAAACTAATTGTAAGAATGATAAGTAAACAGTATGTAAAAGTAAGTTAATGAAAAAGTAAAACTAGAAACGAGAAAACCCTTGAATACTCCGCTTTGTCTGTTGCCAGACTTAACTTGCTTCAAGGGTTATCTCTAACCCTTCTTGTAATGATCCTCTATAAAGATTTTCTTCACAAAAAGTTAACTTAAATATATTCAAAAAGATAGAAAAAATCAAAATAAAATTAGTTAATTTTTCCCACTTTTTTTTCTAAAGAAGAGTGTACTTAGACCGGCTATAGATAGGACACCTAAGAGTGCGCTCAGAATAGTCGAAACAAAATTATTATTTACACTTGAAATACCGTAGTCCTCTAAAAGCAAGACTACTCCATCAGTTTCCTCAAAGCCAAAATTACTAGCTACTGACTCTAGGCCATCTGGTGAAGATGAAGCATAAGGTGTTACTAGTGTAAGTGACAAAATAAGTACTATAAAAATACCATAGGAAGTAGAGAGGTTGTTAGATTTATTCTTTTTAGTGTTTGCATAAACTAAGTCAGATCTCACTCTGAGTAATAAAGAAATAATAAGTGCCGTGATGATACCTTCCCCCAAGCCAATAAATAAGTGAGTGGAGATCATTGCGATAAGGACACTTCCTAGGGGAACAGAAACAGTTCCACCAATCGCATATTCCATGACAAATGCAATCGATGAAAATACTACAGATAATAATCCCGCAATGACAGAACCTGAAATTAATGTAAATTGTGAGTCCCCAAAGATCTTTTTCCAAAAAGTTATAGTCAACCATCCTGTGAGAGAAGTAATAATTGCCATATTAAGTACATTTACCCCTAAAGCGCTAAGTCCACCGTCTGCAAATAGAAGAGACTGAATAACAACTACAATTGAAATGCAGATTATGCCAAGACTTGGTCCGAGTACAATAACAGCCAGTGCGCCACCTAAAAGATGTCCACTTGTACCAGCTGCGATTGGAAAATTTATCATTTGCAGCACAAAAATGAGTGCTGACATCATTCCTGTAAGAGCAATTAATTTGTCAGCAACTAGATTTTTAGCATTTCTTACATATGCCCATAGTGTTCCTAAGCTAATTACTCCTGTAGCTACAGAAACTTGAGCATTAATAAATCCATCAGGTACATGCATGTTTAAAATTATAAAGGATGTGTGTCTTATTGCAAACTATTTGCAATAGTGATTAACTTTATTTAGACAAGGTTGTTTTGTTGTAGCCAACTAAATATTTCGCTAAGAACAAATGGCCTAGTATCTTGATTCAGTATTTCATGTTTTGAATTTTCAATTTCAATAAAAGTTACATTTTCAAGTTTTGAAATTTCATTGCATCCAGAAATCGGAACTATTTTATCATTTTTCCCATGAAGGACAATTGTGGGAATGTTCAATTTATGAATATTTTCATTTACATATTTCTGTGCTTCAGTAATTAAATATCCAAATCTAAATGACAAACTCCTAAAGACTAAGGGATCTGAAAAATAATCTTTTACAACTTCCGCATCTGTAGATAAATTTCTCTTATTTACCGGAGAAGGAGCTCTTAACTTTGGAGCTATCGACGCCAAGGGTTTAGATAAACTCCTTATAGCTTTGGGATAATTGTCTTTAAACAAAGGTGCTGAGAGTATCAAGAAATCTGGAGAAATATCTCCCTTTAATACTGAGTAAGCAGCTACTAAACCTCCATAAGAGTGACCAATTAAAACCTTATCATCATATTTTTCAATATCTTCAAAAGCATTTTTTATCGCCTGATCATTTATTTCCCATGATTCAATATCTCCCTTATTTAGATCTTCTTTTCCATGACCTGGTAAGTCAATTAAAGTTGTCTCAATATTTAAGTTATCAAACCAATCAGCGTTAATCTGATGTCTTCCCTTATGCTCAAATAATCCGTGTAGTAATAATGCACCAGTATTTCCCAATGAAGTCCTTTCTCTATAAAATTAATAATAATGAATTTAGATTTTGTTAAGACGCCATTTACAAATAACCCTTCGATGGTAAGACTTGAGGGAGATGCTTACAATATCTACCCAAGTCAAGATTACCTTCAACAAAAAAAGAAAGAATTATTACTTCATAAAGAATCTTTAAGCGGTGAGTCGGAGTTATCAAAAAATAAGGATTTAAAAAATAAAGTTATTAATTACATAGAAGCTGAAAACAACATTAGTTTGGAAGACCTCACTCTTTCAGTAGAAGAAGACTTTGTCGTGATGCATAAAGGTAACATGGAGCTAGTTTCAGTCTGTTTTCCAAGTGGCTGGATTCCAGTAAAAAAGTTAGGAACGAATCTTTCTAGCATCCACTCACCAGTGGCTGATAATGAACAATTAATTAAATCTAGTGAAAAGCTTTCTGAGTATATGTGTAAACAAAGTGTAAAAAGATGGGTTTGGACAATTACAACCTGTCCTGAACTTAGTAATTTTCCAGGTGTTATAAAACCAGATGTTGACAAGTTAGAAGACTTATATTTTAGGGTTGAAACACAGACGTCAGTACCCTTAGACCTAGAGACCAGTTTATTTTTTATAAAAGTTGAAGTGATACCTCTTTTATCAATATGGGATATAAGAATTCTTGAAAGTATTAATTCCATGACAAATAACGTTTTAATCTATAAAGATTTGAAACAAATTAAAGAATTACTAAATACAATAAACTAATGAAGAAAGTTTACATAGCAGGTCCTTTATTCGATGATCATGAAAGAAGTTATCTAGAAAAAATTTCAAAAATTTTAGAAAGAAACTCATTTGAAACATTTTTACCTCATCGCGATGCTGGGCTTGTTGAAGGTGAATTTACTATAAAAAAGAAAAGGATTATTTTTGAGACAGATATGAAATACTTGAAGTCTGCAGATATAGTTGTTGCCCTTTTAACTGGAAGAGATGTGGACTCTGGAACATCAGCAGAAATTGGTTATGCATATGCTTTAAACAAAAAACTTATTGGAATCAATGCAAACAACATAAAGGTCCTTAATAATTTTATTTGGGGACTTTTTAAATATGGTGAAAACATTGTTGAGAGTCTTGAAGATTTCGAAGATTATTTAGTGAAACTCGATGACTAGTAATTATCTAAAAAGTCAGCAAGCTCCTTTTTAGCTTCTAGTACCTTCTCATCCGCAATCTCTTGATCCCCTGCAATGGGGCAATCTTTATTAGTCTTATAGAGAGTATTAATTTCCTCGTAAACATATGCTCTTGTTTCAAGGTATTTTTGGTAAATAGATTGATGATCAACATTTTCATACATGTCTTCAAAAAAGATTATCCTATCTTCTTCAACCAGCGCCGCAGATAGGTTATTTATATAATCATTCAGTTCAAAGCTTGTTACAAATAGTTCATTTGAAAGAGATATGTATTCTTTTTCTACCTTTTCACAAACAGTTAATTCCATCTCGATAACAGTTGTAGTCGTTTCATATACTTGTTCTTGCAAAACAGGAGAACAGAATACAAAAAATACAGAGAATAATAATTTTTTCATCAACACTAACTAAGTATATTTAGAGTTTCTCTCGGATAAAATCAAATACAGTATTATTCCTGTAAAAATTGTTGTCAAAGAATTCGTAATCATCAAAGGATAATCAGTTAAATATACCCCATATATAAACCAAGACAAAGATCCTAAAAATAAGAATAAATAGGTAAGAAGAGATAGACCAGCAGTCTCTCTTGTCTTAACTGTTTTAATTGCTTGTGGGAGAAAAGATACGGCTGTAAAAAAAGCTGCAAAATAGCCAAAAATTAATAAATTCATTAAGGCATTGTAGCTGTAATAAGCTTCTTAAATATGTATTATTTGTACGGACAGGTCTAAATTTGTAGTAGTAACCCAATCCGCATAAGTCATTACAAATTAAATACCATCCCATATCAGAATTACGAATTGAACAGCTCACTTATGACAGAACTTACGTATTCAGCAAAAATTGGCTTCGCATCACTCCATGTTAATTTATAAGTTATTTCGAAAGCCTCTTCAAAATTTTTGCCTGAGGCCATATTTGAAAACATATGCATTGCTGAATCAGCACCATTCATTGCATTAAGAGCCTCAACGGTCAAGTATCCTATTGAATATCCAAGGACATAATCAGGATTTTTTGTACATATTCCAGGGAGACTTTCATTGTAATAATTTAAAATTGTAGAAGCTGAATAATCATCGAAGGGGGGCTGAATATGTCGACCAGTTACTTGTGATGATCTTATCTCTAGATATTCTTCATAAGTATCTACTCCAAGAGATGTTCCTGCTGCATGAGCAATTCCTTCATTAAGCCAGCAAGGAGTTGAATCATTAGCAGCCTGTTGTGGATTTCTAGCATTTCCTATCCATTGAGCAGCAACTACTGAATGTGTTATCTCATGAATATGAAGAGGACCATACCTATATGGATCAATCGAATCTTTACTATTTATTCCATATGTTCCAATCCCAAAGTGGGGCGATCTTTGATAAATTCCTGAATTAGCTCCACTGCAAACACCATCTCGACAAGGTGCTCTAGCCATATCACCTTCAAATCCAGCACTTGTTAGTTCGTTACTAGCCCAATTAAGGTCGTTATAGCTATAGAAAAATGCATAATATTTTTCTGGCAGGATAAAATTTTTCCAGAAATTTATACCCTTTTGAATGTATGATTCATTTTCTAAAAAGTACAATTCTGTTGTAGGCCCAACATTTATAATAATTTCAAAATTTTCAATATCATCTCGGGCTGAATTTTCACTCATTATTCTTTGGTAATCACTCCAGGCTAATTTTGGTACTTGACCAATATTGGACCCAATCTCTTTGATATCTAGGTAATCACAATCGTCACAGTAATTACTTACGATCGTAGTAGAAGTAGTCGTATCTGCGAGAGTTGAAGTAGTCGTATCTGCGAGAGTTGAAGTAGTCGTATCTGTGGTATCTGTTTTTTCAACAACTTGATTAGTAATTTTCATTTTTTAATTAAGTAAACTTGAAAA
>ERZ802819.933-NODE-933-length-18827-cov-18.064_pt1 | contig 18827 bp, 18 predicted proteins | sample MGYA00345647_ERZ802819 | MGnify/ENA primary metagenome ERZ802819 (study PRJEB30503, sample SAMEA104212355) | marine metagenome | biome: Westerlies Biome; feature: [SRF] surface water layer (ENVO:00010504) within the epipelagic zone...; material: water...
GTTTTAAAGCTTTGCGTCATCTTCGACTTCAAGATATTCGCTTCCCAATGGCATTTATCAAAACCTGCGGCGGACCACCAAGTGGAATCGTAGTAGAGCGTGATCGTCTTAATAAATACGGTCGTCCATTACTTGGTTGTACAATTAAGCCAAAGCTTGGTCTTTCAGGTAAAAACTACGGTCGTGTTGTTTACGAATGCCTTCGTGGCGGACTTGACCTAACCAAAGATGATGAGAATATCAATTCTCAGCCATTCCAGCGTTGGAGAGAGCGTTTTGAATTTGTTGCTGAAGCTGTAAAGCTAGCTCAACAGGAAACTGGTGAAGTTAAAGGTCACTACCTGAATTGCACAGCAACTACTCCTGAAGAGATGTATAAGCGTGCTGAGTTCGCTAAAGAACTTGACATGCCAATCATCATGCATGACTACATCACTGGTGGTTTTACTGCTAATACAGGTCTTGCTAATTGGTGCCGTGAAAATGGCATGCTTCTTCATATTCACCGTGCTATGCATGCGGTTATTGACCGTCATCCTCAGCATGGTATCCACTTCAGAGTTCTTGCTAAGTGTTTGCGTCTATCCGGCGGAGATCAACTTCATACAGGAACAGTTGTTGGAAAACTAGAAGGAGACCGTCAAACAACTCTCGGCTATATCGATAACCTACGTGAATCCTTTGTCCCTGAAGACCGTACTCGCGGTAACTTCTTTGATCAAGATTGGGGTTCTATGCCTGGTGTATTTGCTGTGGCATCTGGTGGTATTCATGTTTGGCATATGCCAGCATTGCTTGCAATCTTTGGAGATGATTCATGTCTCCAGTTTGGAGGTGGTACTCATGGACACCCTTGGGGATCAGCTGCTGGTGCAGCCGCTAACCGAGTAGCTCTAGAGGCATGTGTGAAAGCGCGTAATGCAGGTAGAGAAATCGAAAAAGAAAGTCGCGATATCCTTCTAGAAGCTGCAAAGCATAGTCCTGAGCTGGCAATTGCTCTTGAGACATGGAAGGAAATTAAGTTCGAATTCGATACAGTCGATAAGCTCGACGTTCAATAGAAAAAATATAGAGGTGACATTTTAGTTGCCTCTATATTTCTTAAATTCACTAGTCGATCTCTAAATCGACTTTCACTCATTCACTAACTTACGTTCACCATGCCTTTCCAGAGCACAGTGGGTGACTATCAAACAGTCGCCACCCTGGAAACCTTCGGCTTTCTCCCGCCGATGACCCAGGACGAGATCTTTGACCAGATCGCCTACATCATTGCCCAGGGCTGGAGCCCGCTCATCGAGCACGTCCACCCCAGCAACTCCATGGCCTCCTATTGGTCCTATTGGAAGCTCCCCTTCTTCGGTGAGAAGGATCTCAACGTTGTCGTGAGTGAGCTCGAGGCCTGCCATCGCGCTTACCCCGATCACCACGTGCGCATCGTCGGTTACGACGCCTACACCCAGAGCCAGGGTTCCTGCTTCGTGGTCTTCGAAGGCCGCTGATCCCTCGAACCAATGGTTCCGAGCCCTGATCCTTCAGGGCTCAAGTATTTCCCGGAGGGTTGATCCCCTCCATTCATCGACCACATCCTCGGGCGGACATGGCAAGACTCTCCAGTCGCGAACTCGCACTCGAACGCCGCAAGGCGCTCACCACCACCGGTAAGAAGGCTCCTGCCGCAGCCCGGTCCGGTGACAGCCGGGTGCGCACTGCCGCTGATGCCCGTCCGACCCGAACCCGGGCCAATGCCCCTGTTGAACCCGTCGTCCCTGCTGCTGCAGCTCCGCAGCAGGCGAAGGTGTTCACAACGTCGGCACCGTCGCGTGCCAGTCAGGTGCAGCCTCAGCGCCACCCGAGCCGCGATCTGGTTCTGGCCCGTCGTGAGGCCCTCTCCCGCCGTGGCAAGACCGCCGACACCAGCCGCGATCGCAACCGCGCCGATGTGGCACGTCAGACCAAAGCCGCTGCTCCTGCAGCTGTCCCTGCTGAAACCACGAAGAGCTGTGGCTGCGGTGGCAAGCGTGCCTCTGAACAGGCTTCCCTGAGTGCATCGGCCCCCAAGTTTTCCGCCCGTTCGGAGCGCCGTTCTGCGACGCCCAAGCGCCGGGCCATTGAGAACCCGAGCCGTGCCCTGGTGCTTGCCCGTCGCGATGCCATGTCGAAGCACGGCAAGACAGCCGGGAAGCAGCCCACCAGTGCAGCCGCCGTCGCACGGCAGGCCAATCCTGATCTCACCAGCCGCGAGCTGGCCCAGCAGGTGCGTGAGCTGCGGGCCAAGGCCGGTGCCCGCAACAAGCAGGGTGCCGCTGTGAGCCGCCCCACAGGCCCCAATCGCCATGGCGCCAAGCAGGCCGCCGCCGCTGATGCTCATTGGAAGGTGGGCGAAAGCACCACCAGCTCCGGTCAGACGGTCACCGGCACCCAGGCCAACCGTTCGGTGAAGACCACCGGAAACGAAGCCAGCACCTGCCGCTCGATCACAGGAACGGAATATCTCGGAGCCGAGGTGTTCCAGACCTTCTGCCAATCCGCTCCCGAGCCAACCACTCCGGCCAAGGTGCGCGTCACCGCCACCAGCCACGGCAATCGGGTCACCGGTAATGAGGTGGGTCGTTCCGAGAAGGTCACCGGTGACGAGCCCGGCACCTGCAAGAACGTGACCGGAACCGAATACATCTCCTCCAATCAGGCTGTCTCCTACTGCGGTGGCGGCAACACCTCCCCCCGCAAGGTGGGCCATAGCCTCACCGAGCAGGGCCGTCCCGTCAGCGGCGTGATGGTGGGGCGTTCCGCCAGCGTCACTGGCGATGAAGCCGGTGCCAATCGCAATCTCACCGGCGATCAGTACCTCGGTTCCGATCCCCTGCCCGAAGGTCGCCCCGCCACGAAGGTCGGCCTCTCCGGCACCCTCTCCGGCACCGGCGTCACCGGCACCCTGGTCGGCCGCTCCTCCCAGGTGACCGGCAATGAGTTCGGGTCCTGTCACAGGGTCACCGGCGATCAGTACATCAGTGCTGAACAGGTGAACGGCTTCTGCGGCAGACAGCCCGAACCCGAGGCCGCCAAGGTCGGCTTCAGTGTCACCAACCGCAACCTTGTGGTGAGCGGCACCCGCACCGGCCGATCCGACAAGGTCACCGGCGACGAGCCCGGTACCTGCAAATCGGTAACAGGAACCCCCTATGCGGGGCTGGAAGAAGCTGGTCAGAACTGCGGCACTCCGGCCGTTCAGGCCATCCGTGAACGCACCCCGGTCCGTCCCGGCACCCCGGCAGCCCCGATGACCGGACTGCAGCCTGGAATCGGCGGCGTGATGACAGGCGCCGAGCGCGGAGCCTGTGAAGCCGTCACCGGCACGCCTTATGTGGGTGCCGATCAGTTGTCCGCCGCCTGCGGCAGCGAGGCTCCGGCTGGCAGTGACTCCCACGGCCAGGCGCCCGAGGGTGCGGCCTGGACCCGCTTCAGTGTGACGTCACCGGCCCGTGCCGCTCAGCAGCAGCGCGATGCCCAGGGCGGAGTCACCGGCACGGCCTATGAGCAGGGCAACCGCATCACCGGCCCCTTCGACATGGCCGGCGGCAAGGTCACCGGAACGGAGCAGTTCCGCTTCGATAACCGCGAGTTTCAGCGCCGTCAGTTCCAGCCCACTGTTGCCGTGGTGAGTGAACCGGCTGAACAGCCAGCCTCCCGCGTCACCGGTGAGGGGTCGTCCAGGAAAGTCACCGGTGATGACTGGGATCGTGGTGAGCACGTCACCGGCACCGAAGGCGCTTCCGCCCGTCGCCGCAACCCCACACGTCCGGGCCCGATGAGTGCGATGGCTCCTTACGAACGCAAGCGCAATGAAGAGAACGAGTGGCCTGTCAGCCGGGTCACCGGCTCTAGCGGCAACACCGACAAGGGTTCCCTGATCACCGTCTCCGGCGGCGCACGGGGCTGATCTGCTGATGGTTCGCTCCATGCCTTCCCGCGGCGGGCGACCTCAGGCCCCCACGGCTCCCACGCGCCGGCAACTGCAGAACAACGGTCCTGCAGCCGGCGCTTCTGTTCCACCCATGGAGTCGGTTTCGGACTCCACCAAGACCCGGGATGCTGCTCTGCAGCGTCGGCGTGCACTGACCACGGCCGGCAAAGCGGCGAAGCTGGTCCAGGGTTCCATCGGTGGCGGTCGGGTTCGCACGGCTGTTGATCAGCAGCGTCGGACCCCTCAGCAGCAGGCTGTGGCGCAGCAACCGGGCTGGGTCCGCCGAGAGAAGAGCCAGACCTCTGTGGTTCCCTTCAACCTGAGCCGCTCCTCCCTGCCGCTCACCCATCGCCAGCACCCGCTCACCGATTCGGCCGGCAATGCACGACTGCAGGCGTACGAGCTGGAGGTGAAGGGGCGTTTCGATCGCATTGTTCCCCTGCTCAAGCGGGTCTCGGCCCTGCAGCATCAACCCGATTTCATCGAGCAGGCTCAGCGCCTCACCAGGACAGAACTGGGCTTCGATCTGCCTCAGCACATCCTCGAACGGGCCTGGGTGCGTCCCCTCGACATGCGGGCGCTGTTCGCCTGGTGTGTCTTTGAAAGCCATCGCCTGTTCAGTGATCGTTTCTTTCAGGACGATCCCCTCGATGGGGCCAGCGGCAGTGCCTCCTCAAGGGAATTCGAGCAGTTCCTGCTCGACTGCGGCATTCATCTGCTCGACGTGACGCCCTGCGCCGATGGCCGCCTGGCTCACACCGTGGCCTACGCGTTGCGCATCCCCTTCAGCGCCGTGCGTCGCCGCTCCCATGCCGGCGCCATGTTCGACGTGGAGAACACGGTGAACCGCTGGGTGAAGACCGAGCATCGCCGCTACCGCGAGGGGATGCCCAACCCCGCCACCGAACCGACCCGTTATCTGAAGGTCGTCACGTATCACTTCAGCTCCCTGGATCCCGAGCATCAGGGTTGTGCCGCCCATGGAAGCAACGATGAGCTGGCGGCATCAGCCGGGTATCAGCGCCTGCTCGATTTCCGGGAAGCCGTGGAGAACAGCTTCTGCTGCGGTGCTTCGGTGGATCTCCTGCTGATCGGCCTGGACACCGACACCGACGCCATCCGCGTTCACCCTCCCAGCCGGGACAGTGAAATGGTTCTGGATCAGTGGCTGTGTGCCCGTGATCTGCATGCCGCCACCGCTTCGATGAGCGCGGATCAGGCCATGGTGCAGATCGCGGAGGCGGTCGAATCCGCAGCCCCGGGTCCGATGGATTCCGGCATGGTCACCTTCCTCACGCGTCTGATCGCCAACAACTGCTCCCAGATCGACTACGTGCAGGATCTGCATGGCGCTCCCTATCCGGACGCCGGTCATGCCGAGCGTTTCATCGGTGTCGGAATCGGTTTCAAGGAGGTGCACCTGCGCAACCTCACCTACTTCGCCCATCTCGACACCGTCGAGGAGGGAGCCCCCGATCTGGACGTGGGCGTCAAGATCTTCCGTGGTCTGAACGTCTCCCGTGATCTGCCGATCCCCGTCGTGATCCGCTTCGACTATTCGGGTCGCGTTCCCGGCGCCCGTCAGCGGGCGATCGCCGACTGCACCCGGGTGAATCAGGCCATCGCCAGCCGTTACAGCGAGCTGGTCGATCAGGGCCTGCTGCACACGTGCCTCACCGTTCGTGATCGCAACCAGACGGCTCCGGCCGAGGTCGTCGGTTCCACCCTCGCCCCCCCGCTTCAGGAGGCTCACTGATCATGCTCATCGTCAAGGTCATCAAGCCGCTCGTCTCCACCAACCGCATCCCGGACTTCGAGCACAAGCATCTGCAGGTGGTTCAGGACGGCAGTACCAAGAAAGTGGCCGTTGATGCCGTGGGTGCCAAACCGGGCGACTGGGTGATCTGCGTCAGCAGCTCCGCCGCCCGCGAAGCCGCCGGCAGCAAGTCGTATCCCAGTGATCTCACCATCGTGGGGATCATCGATCACTGGGAACCGGATCCGCCGAAGCCCCCCGCACCGGCGCCGGCACCCAGCAGCACCCCTGCCGGAGGACCCACCAGCTGATGGAAATCATGCAGGTGATGGGAACTCTCGTGTGCACATTCCGTGTGGCAGGGCTGGATCACATGCACCTGCGCGTCTTGCGCAACGCCAAGGGCAAGAAGCTCGTGGCGGTGGATCCCGTGGGTGCTCGCGAGGGCAACTGGGTGTTCACTGCCAGCGGCTCAGCCGCCCGGCATGCGTGCCCCGACAACAAGGTGCTCACCGATCTGACGATCGGTGGAATCATCGACCACTGGACGCCGGACGGATAGGGACTCTCCCCGCTCCTCCGCCTCCGTTCCGCTTCCACCACCGTTTTTCATGGCCACTCCTTCCCCGACTCCCCGCCGCCGCACCACCCGCAGTTCCGCTGCAGCCAAGAGTGCCGCCAGCAAGACCGTGGACGTCACTCCCGTTGTCAGCACTCCGGCAGCTGCCGCTCCCAGTCCCACCAGCAGCCCGGCCGCGAGCGCACCGGCCACCCCCACCCCCCGTCGCGCGAGTGCGCGCACTCCATCCGCCGCTGGCGGCAGCGGCAGCAAACGCGGTGCCACGTCGCTGTCCGCAAATCAGGCCGCGGATGCCCCGATCTCAGGGATTGCACTGGGGATGATCGAAACCCGCGGGGTGGTGCCGGCGATCGAGGCAGCTGATGCCATGACCAAGGCCGCCGAAGTCACGCTGATCTGTCGGGAATTCGTCGGCGGTGGTTACGTCACCGTGATGGTGCGGGGTGAAACCGGTGCTGTGAACGCCGCCGTGCGTGCCGGAGCCGATGCCTGCGAGAGGGTCGGCGACGGTCTGGTCGCTGCCCACATCATTGCCCGTCCCCATCAGGAGGTGGAGCCTGCCCTGGTCAGCAGTGGCGCCCTGCGCCGCAGTTGAGCCTGAAGGGTCTGCCGATGTCCGTTCACAAAGAGCGCTCGACCCCTTGGCAGCCGCTTAGATTCCTCGGCCAATGCCGACAAGCCCGATCCCCTTTCCGCTTGCCGTTTTGACTTCGGAGCTGTCCTTACCCGTCCAGGTTGCCTGGCTGATTCCGCTTTACGGATTCGCCGGCATGCTCGTGTCGCTTCCCTGGGCAGCGGGTTTGTTCCGGCGTCAGGCTCACCGGCCGGCGGCCTACCTGAACATCCTTCTGACCCTGCTGGCCTTCGTGCACGGCAGCCTGATCCTGCAGGAGGTCTTCCAGTCCGGTCCGGTCGATCTGGCCTATCCCTGGCTGACGCTGGCCGACCTGGAGCTCGACATCAGCTTCAGCCTCACGCTCACCAACCTGGTGGCCCTGGAACTGATCACCGGTCTCAGCCTGCTCTCCCAGGTTTATTCCCTTGGATATATGGACAAGGAATGGGCCCTGGCCCGTTTCTTCGCCCTGCTCGGTTTCTTTGAAGGGGCCATGAGCGGGGTGGTGCTGAGTGATTCGCTCTTCCAGAGCTATTTCCTGCTGGAGATGCTCACCCTCTCCACGTATCTGCTGGTGGGGTTCTGGTATGCCCAGCCCCTGGTGATCACCGCCGCCCGCGACGCTTTTCTCACCAAGCGCGTCGGTGATGTGCTGCTGCTGATGGGCGTGGTGGCGCTCTGCAGCTTCTCCGGTGCGATGGGTTTCGGTGATCTCTATGTCTGGGCATCGCGCGACACCCTCTCCCCTCTGGCAGCGACGCTGCTGGGTCTTGGCTTGATCGCAGGCCCCACGGGCAAGTGCGCTCAGTTCCCGATGCACCTCTGGTTGGATGAGGCGATGGAGGGGCCGAATCCCGCCTCGATCCTGCGGAACTCCGTGGTGGTGACCTGCGGGGCGATCGTGCTGCTCAAGGTGATGCCGATCCTTCAGCATTCGCCGGTGGCGCTGGTGGTGCTGCTGGTGATCGGCAGCATCAGTGCCATCGGTGGGTCCCTGGTGGCCATCGCCCAGGTGGACATCAAGCGCACGCTGTCGTATTCGACCACCGCTCATCTGGGCCTGGTGTTCATCGCCATTGCCCTGCAGATCCCGGTTCTGGCACTGCTGCTGCTGTTTTCTCACGCCGTCTCCAAAGCGCTGCTCTCGATGAGCATCGGTGGCGTGATCGCGTCCACCAACTGCCAGGACATCACGGAACTGGGTGGTCTTGCCAGCCGCATGCCGGCCACCACCACCGCCTATCTGGTGGGAAGTGCTGGCCTGGTCGGCTTTCTTCCCCTGGGTGGCTTCCTGGCGCTGGCCCAGTCGATCGAGCTGCTCAGCGTGCGCTCGGTGCCGTTCATGGCTGTGTTTCTGCTCACCAATGCCCTGACAGCACTCGGACTGGTGCGGGTGTTCCGCCACGTCTTCCTCGGTGACTCCCTGATCAAGTCCCGCCGGGCGGCCGAAGTGAACTGGCAGATGGCCCTGCCGATGGTCGCTCTCACCGTGATCGTGCTGCTGACGCCGGTGCTGCTGGTGCGTCTGGAATCGCTCGATGGCCTGTTGGCGTTTCCGCTCTGGGCTGCAGCCCTTGTGGTGGGCAGCGGTCTGGTGGGGCTGGTGGCCGGAGCTCTGCTGCCGTTGAGCAAGGCCTGGTCGCGATCGCTCAACCCCGCACTGCGCTGGTTCCAGGATCTGCTGGCCTACGACTTCTACACCGAGGAGTTTTACCGGCTCACGATCGTCAATGTGGTGGCCGGCATCTCGCGTCTGGCCTCCTGGTTTGACCGCACGGTGGTGGATGGGGTTCTTCACGGTGTGGCGAGGCTGTCTCTGCAGAGCGCTGAGAGCCTCAAGCTCAGCGTCAGCGGACAGGGCCAGTCCTATGTGCTCACGGTGCTGGTCGCCATCGTTCTCTTCCTCACTTCGGTGAGCTGGTTCCTCGCCTGACGCCGTCGCCATGCTGCTCTCTCTGCTGCTGCTGATCCCCTTCCTCGGTGCCCTGGCACTGATCCTCTGGCCGGCGGATCCCCCGCCTGAGCGTCTGCGGATCGCCACCGTGGTGATCCTTGCCCTGCAGTGCCTGGTGAGCTTTGGCCTCCTGATTCCCTTCGATGCCTCGGAGGCCGGGCTGCAGATGGTGGAGCAGGCCCGCTGGGTGCATTCCATCGGCCTCGACTACGCCCTGGCCGTGGATGGTCTGTCGCTGCCGCTCGTGCTGATGAACGGCGTGCTGTGCCTGGTGGCGGCGGTGGCCTCCCGTTCGATTGAGAACCGCCCCCGCATCTACTTCGCCCTGCTTCTGATCATCAGTGGTGCCGTGAATGGTGCCTTCCTGGCCCAGAACCTGCTGCTGTTCTTCCTCTTCTATGAGCTTGAACTGATCCCTCTCTGGCTGTTGATCGCCATCTGGGGTGGATCGAACCGTGCCTACGCCGCCACCAAGTTCCTGATCGTCACCGCCGTGTCGGGGGTGCTGATCCTGGGGGCGTTCCTGGGCCTGGCCCTGGTCACCGGCACCATGGACTTCAGCCTGCGGCCGATCCTGGCCGGCGATCTGGGCATGACGGCCCAGCTGCTGCTGATGGGAGCGTTGCTGATCGGCTTCGGCATCAAGATTCCGCTCTTTCCGTTCCACACCTGGCTGCCCGATGCCCACACGGAGGCCTCCACGCCGGTGTCCGTGCTGCTGGCGGGGGTGCTGCTGAAACTGGGAACCTATGGATTGCTGCGCTTCTGCCTGGGTCTGTTCCCGGAGGCCTGGCAGGTGGCGGCCCCCTGGCTGGCGGCCTGGGCGGCGATCTCGGTGCTGTACGGGTCGCTGGCGGCGATCGCCCAGACCGACATGAAGCGGATGGTGGCCTACAGCTCTGTGGGCCACATGGGGTATGTGCTTCTGGCTGCGGCAGCGGCCACACCCCTGGGGTTGATGGGAGCTCTGTTCCAGATGGTCAGCCATGGCTTGATCTCCGGCGTGCTGTTCCTGCTGGTGGGAGTGGTGTATGCCCGCACCGGAACCCGCGATCTCAATGTGCTGCGCGGTCTGCTCAATCCCCAGCGCGGCCTGCCGCTCACCGGTTCGCTGATGATCATCGGTGTGATGGCCAGCGCCGGCATCCCTGGCATGGCTGGCTTCATCTCTGAATTTCTGATCTTCCGCGGCAGCCTGCAGCCCTTCCCCGTTGCCACCTTGCTGTCGATGGTGGGCTCTGGACTCACGGCGGTGTATTTCCTGCTGCTGGTGAACCGTGCCTTCTTCGGACGTCTGGCGATCGCCCCCGGAGAGGTGACCAATCCCCGTATCCTCGATCCGGTTGCCCTGCGTGAGCAGGTGCCGGCGATCGCACTCAGCTTCGGTGTTCTCGTGCTGGGTCTCGCTCCGGAGCTGCTGGCGAACCTCAGTGAAGCGGCCACCACCGGCCTCAGTCAGCTCAGTGGAGGACTGTCATGACCACCACCGCACCGTTGCCCGTCTCCGCTCCAACGCTTCCGGACCAGGAGGAACTGATCCGGCGTCTGCTCAGCGACACTCCCCTGCTCAAGGACACGCCCGATCACCTGCTGCAGGTGGTGAACGTTCTCGAGAGCTACGGGATCGTGCTGGATGCCTACAGCAAGAACCTGGTCGACCAGGGGCAGAAGCAGCTGCTCAATCCCTTCCCGGTGTTCCGCTTCTTCCATGAGGGTTTCAACCTCAAGCGGCTCTGGGATCATCTGCTGGGGGACCGGATCAATTTCGAGTACGCCGAGTACTGCCAGAAGGCGATGTTCTGGCACGGCACCGGAGGGTTGGATGCCTACCTCGACAGTGACGCCTTCCGGGAGGCCTGCGATCGGATCATTGCGGCGAAGACCCGCCGTGACCCTCTGCTGGCCTTCACCAACAGCCTCTACCGGGGTTTCGCTCCGGAATCGATCCGTTCGCTCACCACGATCTACTGCCTCGGATTGTTCTGGCGGGTGATGAGCGATCTGTTCGTCGATCTGGCCCGTCGTTACCGCATCGGTGAGGTGGCCTGCGTCAACGACGTGGTGCATCACATCCGCGACGGCCTTGTGGCGGCAGCAGGCAGTCCGATCACCTACAAGGTGACCGTGGCCGGTGAGGAGTTCTGGGTGCTGCCTCCCGAGGCGGGCCTCACCTTCCTGGTGGATGTGGCGGTGCCTTACGTGGAGGCGGTGTTCTTCCGGGGCATGCCGTTCCTCGGCACGGTCTCCTACAACGCCCAGGCTCGTCAGATCTCACCGGACATCAGCGATTTCAAGTACGGCGCTCTCTACGCCGATCCGATTCCGAGCATGGGGGCCGGCATCCCGCCGAGCCTCTGCATGCAGGACATGTACCGGCATCTGCCGGAGGAGCTGAGCAGCTGGTACGACCATCACGGTCGCGCTCAGGTGGACGTGCACGTGCAGATCTGCATCAGCTTCCAGAAATCGATGTTCTGCGTCACCAACGGGGCGATCGCCGGCACCATGCCTCACCCGTTGGACACCCAGGATCCCGAGCAGCAGGCGGCCAACCGCGCCTATGCGGAGGCCTGGTCGGGTCGCTTGATGGGATGCCAGCGGGTGGCGCTCCTCTAGGTTTTCCCAAGGCCCAGTGGTGACAATGGATCAGTGGCAAGAACGCAAGCGGCCGGTCTGCCTGGAACGTCGTTTTGAGTTCGACAGCTACAGCGCCACCCGTGATTTCCTGGACCGGCTCGGGGAGCACAGTGAGGCCGCCCAGCGTTTTCCGGACATCAGCTTCGGGCGGACCTACGTGAACATCACCCTGCGGCCTGGTGATGAGGGCGATGACCCGCAGTTGAGTGAATCCGACCGGGCTTTCGCGGCCCAGATCGATGGTCTCCTCGGTTGATCTGGCGGCGGCCTACGCCGACTCCGGAGTCGCTGAGGTGCTCGAACAGCTGGATCGGGAGCTGATCGGCCTGACGCCGGTGAAAACACGCATCCGCGAGATCGCCGCCCTGCTGCTGGTGGACCAGGCACGCCAGCAGCTGGAGCTGCCCAGCACGGCGCCGAGCCTGCACATGTCCTTCACCGGACGCCCTGGTACCGGCAAGACCACCGTGGCGCAGCGGATGTCGCAGATCCTCCACCGCCTCGGCTATCTGCGAAAAGGTCATGTGGTCACCGCCACGCGCGATGACCTGGTGGGCCAGTACGTGGGGCACACCGCCCCCAAGACCAAGGAGATGCTCAAGCGCGCCCAGGGGGGCGTGCTGTTCATCGATGAGGCGTATTACCTCTACAAGCCGGACAACGAACGGGATTACGGCGCCGAGGCGATTGAGATCCTGCTGCAGGAGATGGAGAGCCGCCGCAGTGATGTGGTGGTGATCTTCGCGGGCTACAAGGACCGGATGGAGACCTTCTACAGCTCCAACCCCGGGCTCTCCTCCCGGGTGGCCCACCACCTTGATTTCCCCGACTACAGCGACAGCGAACTTCTGGCGATCGCCGGACTGCTGTTGGAGGCCCAGCACTACCGCTTGAGCGCGGAGGCCAGTGAGGCGTTTGTGGAGTACGTCGCCCGTCGGCGGCAGCTGCCGTTTTTCGCCAACGCCCGCTCGATCAGGAATGCGATCGACCGGGCCCGGCTGCGGCAGGCCAACCGTCTGTTCGCCCGGATGGGAGAAGCGCTCACCCGGGACGATCTGATCACGCTGGAGGCTGCTGATATCCGCGCGAGCCGGGTGTTTCAGGGAGAGGTGGAGGGCCACCATCCCGAGGTGAGCGGTGCGTGATCAGCCAGGCCACGGCAACCCCGAGCAGAACGGCCGTGGCTCCATGGCCTTGCAGCAGCGCCACGCCGAGCAGGAGGGCCACCAGCGGTGAGCGCAGCACGGTGGCATACAAGGCTCCGGTGACGCCGCCGCACCAGCTGCCGAGGGAACCGATGCCTGGACTGAGTTCATGCAGTCCGGAGCCGACGGCACAGGCGATCAGAAACACAGGGAAAAAGATGCCGCCGCGCCAGCCCGTTTCCAGGCAGAGGCCCAGCATCCCAAGCTTGATCAGGCCGGAAAGGATCAGCACCACTGCTTCGCTGGTGTTCATGCCCTCCAGCAACGGTTTCAGCTGATCTTCCCCAGCGAAGGGCACCAGCGGCAGCCAGTGCATCCAGACGCCGAGCAGCAGTCCGGTCACCACCGGCCACCAGGGCCAGTGGGCCAACAACTGCCGCTGCTCCAGCCAGGTGCGCCAGTGCAGCAGCAGCCAGCCGAGGCCCCAGCCCGCCACGCCGGCCAGCAGACCGGCGCTCAGGCTGCCCAGGTCTTCCCCGAGGTTGCTGGGCCAGCTGTAAGGCAGTTGCCGCAGCGATCCGCCACTGACCTCCTCCATGCCGTGGAAGGCGGCGAAACCGGCGATTCCCCCGAGGGAGCCTGGGATCCAGCGATCGATCAACGACCGTTGCCCGGATCCGCCGGCGCTGGATTTCGGCGTTCCGTCATGGACCACAGCCCCCCCCAGCAGGGGCAAGCCGAACATGCCGAGGCTGCCCGCCACCGTGGCCAGCTGGAGGTCCTGGTCCCGTCCCTTCCAGATGCGTTGGCTGATCAACGTGGCCAGCCGGGTCATCAACGCCTCCGGCCCCACGCTGCCGCCACCCACCAGGCTCAGACTCGCGCCCAGAATCGCGTGCCCGTCTCTGCGTCGGGGTGCGGTTTCCGGGTGGCGCAGCTCTTGGATGGTTTCGGGCAGTTCCGGCAGCAGGGTTGCCGGGCCGCGGCGATGGAGCAGTGCAAGCGCCACGCCGACGCCGCCGCAAACTCCCATCGACCAGAGCAGCGGGATCTGGCGTTCCAGACCCTCCTCCACCGGATCACCCCAGAGCATCCGGGTCAGCCAGGCGATCACGCCCATGGTCAGGGCGACGGCCGCACCGCTGATCGCACCGGTGAGCAGAGCCATCAGGCGCAGTCGAAATCTGGTCACCAGTGGGGATCGGTGGCGAACTCCACCGTGAGTTCCCCGGATTTTGACGGCGGAACCGTGCTGATGCAGGCCCGCACCACCTTGCCGTTCACTTCGATTTCACAGGCTCCGCAACTGCCGCCGAGACACCCCGTGGGAATGCTGACGCCGGCGGTCGCGGCAGACGGCAGCCAGTCACTGCCCACGAGCACGTCAGTGACGTGTCCGTTCGGCCATGTGATGGTGATGCGTCGGTCCGTCATCGATTCATCCTTCTGCGTCGAGCAGAGGCGTCAGGTCCACATGCTGCTCGAAGGCATCGGCGAGTCGGTCGAGCAGCTGGTCACGGTGGTCACCATGGTGGGGCCGATCCGTGGCCAGGGGCTCCAGTTGCCTGCGCTGGCGCAGCTGATTCAGCCAGTGACGTCGCCAGGGTCCGTTGTCGAGCAGTCCATGCAGATAGCTGCCGGTGATGCTTCCACCGCCCCTGGTGGGCGCCCACCAGCCCAGGCCGGCCTCGTCTGTCAGGGGCGCGAGTGAATCGGTGGCGCGGGTGCTGCCGTGATGCAGCTCGAAGCCGCTGATCGGGATCGGTTCCGGCCAGAGCGCCTGCACCTGGCGCTGGCGCAGGGCCTTCTCGCCTCCGAAACGCGTGATCAACGGCAGCAGCCCCAGTCCGGCCCAGGGGCCGGAACCCTCGCCCCCCTCCACTCCTTCGGGGTCGTCGAGCTGCTCTCCCAGCAGCTGCATGCCGCCGCAGATGGCCAGCACCGAACCGCCCCGGGCGGCGTAGTCCGCGAGCTGCTTCGCCAGATCGCTGCTGCGCATGGCCTGCAGATCCCGCAGCGTCTGTTTGCTGCCGGGAAGAATCACCGCGTCCGGCGTGCCCAGCGCTTCACCGGGCGCGACCCAGCGCAGCCGCACGCTGCTCTCCGCCTCCAGCGGATCCAGATCGGAGAAGTTGCTGATCGAGGGCAGCTTCAGCACGGCGATCTCCAGATCGACCGGGCCCCGTGTCGGCCTCCGCTCCAGCAGATCGAGCGAGTCTTCAGGCGGAAACAGATCGTTCAGCCAGGGCATCACCCCCACAACCGGAATGCCCGTGTGCTGCTCCAGCCAGCTGCGCCCTTGATCGAACAGTTCCCGCCGGCCTCGGAAGCGGTTGATCAGGATGCCTCGGATCAGCGGCCGTTCCACTGGACGCAGCAGAGCCAGGGTGCCCACGATCTGCGCGAACACACCGCCGCGTTCGATGTCGGCCACCAGCAGACAGTGAGCGCGCAGATACTGGGCCAGGCGCAGGTTGGTGAGATCGCGCCGCTGCAGATTCACCTCCACCGGACTGCCGGCCCCTTCCAGCACCAGCCGTCCCTGTGGCCATCGCTGCTGCAGTTCCGTCAGTCCGCTGCGGATCGCCTGCCAGCCGGGACGGAACCAGTCGCGGTAGTAATGCTCGGCGCGGGCGGTGCCGACACTGCGGCCACCATGGATCACCTCGCTGGTGCTGTCGCCCCGCGGCTTGAGCAGCACCGGGTTCATGGCGCAGCAGGGTTCCAGTTCCGCGGCCCAGGCCTGCATTGCCTGGGAGTAGGCCATCTCGCCTCCATCGGCGTCGACCCAGGCGTTGTTGCTCATGTTCTGCCCCTTGAAGGGCAGCGGTTGCTCACCGCGGCGCCGCAGCACCCGGCAGAGCGCGGCGGTCATCAGCGATTTGCCGGCGCCGCTGGAGGTGCCGAGCACCATCAGCGGCCGGGGGGAGCCGCTGCTCATGCCAGGGGCCAGCGCCGGCGCAGGGCCTGGCGCAGTCGCTCGCCGATGGAAGTGGCCCGATCGAGCTGATCGGGCTGTTCGTCGAGCAAATGACGACCGAGCGGTGTCAGCCGGAACCGACTGGTCAGCCCCTGGCCATCCACCTCGCGCCGCAGCACGCCGACGGTGATCAGCCAGCGCAGATCATCCTCCAGTGCTTCGGCACTGCGGGGCCAGCGCTCTGTTTTGGCATAGCGGGATCGCTCATTCCAGATCGCGGCGGCATCCAGACCGCGCATCTGCAGCTCCCTGTACAGAGGCGCGCTGAACGGCAGGCAGCGCATCGAACGCATCGCCCGGGCATGGCTGCGTTGATCCAGCAGGTCGGTGGGAGGGTTGATGGCAGGGATCCCCGTCGCTGGCAGCCTACGGAGCAGCAACGATCACCCGGTTTCATGCTGCTGCTCGCCTCGGCATCCCCGGCCCGACGCCGATTGCTCGAGCAGGCGGGCATTCCCCATCGCGTTCAGGTGAGCGGGGTTGATGAGAGCGGCATCCAGCATCCGGACCCATCGCAGCTGGTGCAGCTGCTGGCGCAGGCCAAGGCCAGCGCCGTGCGGGATCAGCTGGATCCCGCGGCACCGATCACAGCCGTGCTCGGCTGCGACTCGCTTCTGGTGTTCGACGGGGAGGTGTTCGGCAAGCCGGCGGATGCGGAGGAGGCGAGGGTTCGCTGGCGACGGATGGCCGGAGCTCGTGGTGAGCTGCTCACCGGTCACTGCCTGCTGCCCGGGCCCGCCGGATCCGGGCTCCCCCGGCTGGCCTGCATCGGCACCGGGGTGCTGTTCGCACCACTCAGTGAGGAGGAGATCGCCGCCTATGTGGCCAGCGGGGAACCGCTGCAATGCGCCGGTGGTTTCGCGCTGGAAGGTCGCGGCGGCCTGTGCATCGCCGCTCTGGACGGCTGCTATTCGAATGTGATCGGCCTCAGCCTGCCCTGGCTGCGCAGCGCGCTTGGCGCCGGCATGACCAAAATGAGCTCTGAAATTTCCGGCTGAACCCTTGTCCGCCCTGGCGCGACGGTTGCATTCCTGGCTGGTGCCGCTGTTGCTGTCGGCCCTGCTGCTGCCCTGGCTGAGCGGTGGTTGGTCGCCGGCGGGGGGCACCACGCTGATGGATCTGGTGCCCCTCGGAGCTCCGAAGCCCTCGGTGGCGACGGGGGCTGATGCCAACACCACCTTCGAGGGCAAGTTCGAGCTGGCCAAGGTTCGGATTCAGGGAATCCCGGTGATTTCGGTGGCCAGCCCGGTGACCATCGATGGCCGGCCGGTGATTCATGCCTCCAGCCGGGCCAGCGTGATCGAGGGCAACCTGCGGGCTCTGTACGACCCCAACCAGATCTGCAGCTTCAGTGAGCGGGTGAGTGAATGGCTGCTGGACCAGGTGCTGCGCGGAGACTCCAGGGTCTGTGCCGCGTTTCAGCGCTATGGCCTCGAACGCTCCGGAGCGCCGATCAGCCTCGAGGTGGTGCGGGAGAGCAATGGGTTGTATCAACTGGCGGCGCGGCTGCCCGGGCGGGTGAATCCGTTCCCGCTGCTCACCGTCACCAAGGCCGACGCGGAGATCAACGGTGCCCGGGAACTGGCGCTGGCTCAGGTGTGGCGTCGTCGGCTGGAAGATCGCATCAACTTTGCCCGGAAGGTGTCAGCGCCGGACCGGCTTGTCCGGCGTTGGCGTCTACTCCTGGTGCTGGAACTGCTGCTGGCTGGTCTCACCGCCGCCACGGTGTTCCTCTGGAACCGCATGCGCCAACGCATCGCCCGCTTGCAGCGGGAACTGCGGGAGCAGCGCAGAGCTGATCATCGGGTGGAGCTGCGTCTGCATGTGGAGCAGGCGCTGGCGATCGCGGTGCTGCTGCTGTTGATCTGTGAGGCGGTGCTGATGCTGGGGCTCGGCGTGATGGCCATTCCGGGTCAGGTGCCTCTTGGGATCGAACTGCTGTTGCAGCCCTCCTATGCCGTGGGCAAATTTCTGGTGGTCACGGCGGTAACGCTGCTGCTGCGCGCGCTCACCACCTTTCTGCTCAGCCAGTGGGCGTTGGATGTGGATGTGGCCCAGCACGAGCTGGCCCGCCGCCAGCAGCGCTACCGCAGTCTGGTGCGGGTCTGCCACCGGCTGATCAATGTGCTCGGGGTTCTGGCGGTGGGTCTGTGGATCCTGCTGGATATTCCCGGTGTCCGTTCCACGTCCGTGTCGTTGGTGCTGGCCGGCGGCGCCTTGCTCGGCGCCCTGGCCCTGGTGTTTCAGGGCCTGTTGCGCGATTTCACCGCCGGACTGGTGATGCTTCTGGAGGATCGCTACGCGATCGGCGACTGGATCGAAGTGGACGACCACGAGGGCGAGGTGATCGATGTGGGGCTGTTCAGCACCCAGGTGCGTTGCCTGGATCAACGGGTGCACATCCTCAACAACGCCCTGATTCAGCAACTGCGCAATCACACGAAGCTGCGCTCCGGAAGTCTGGTGACGCTGCTGATCTCCCATCGCCAGCAGGACCTGGAGACCGTGTTTGAGGTGCTGTCTGAGGAGATCGATGCGTTCAGGAGGGATCCGATCTGGTCAGCGCGCCTGATCGGGGAACCGGTGCTGCGGGGCGTCAAGCGCAGCACTGCCCTTGGGGTGCACATGCAGGTGCTGCTGATCACCCGGGTTGGCGAGCAGTGGGCCACCGAGCGGGAATTCCAGCGCCGGGCACTGCAGGCGCTGCATCGCCGTGGGGTTCAGATCGCCGATGGTCTGGAACTCATGCCGTCACTCCCGCCCGCTGATGTGCGCTGATCTGCTCAGGTTGCTGGTCAGCCTGGTGGTGGCTGGGTTGATGGTGATCGGCCTGACGCATCTGCTTGGCGTTGATCTGGAGCAGGCGCATGCACTGCTGTACGCCGCCCTGGTGCTGGGGCTCTATGCCCTGCTGGGAGCCCTGCGCTATTCCTGGCGCTTGAACCGGTTCCTGACGCTGAATGAACTCTCCGAGGCGGAGTATCAGTGGCTCCGTCACGGTCGACGCCGAAACGACACGGTCACGTCCAAGGGAGCGAGCCGCTGAATTGACGGTGTGATCCCGCTCCAGATCTCCCATCAGTCAGCGCGATCCAGTGATCCACTGGTGATGGCATCTTGAATGAAGGCCATCGCAGCTTGTTCAGCTGACGGAGCGAGGCCGCTCATAGGAACGCTGAACCGTGCGGTTCAAGG
>ERZ802819.934-NODE-934-length-18813-cov-9.08551_pt1 | contig 18813 bp, 16 predicted proteins | sample MGYA00345647_ERZ802819 | MGnify/ENA primary metagenome ERZ802819 (study PRJEB30503, sample SAMEA104212355) | marine metagenome | biome: Westerlies Biome; feature: [SRF] surface water layer (ENVO:00010504) within the epipelagic zone...; material: water...
GCAAGTTGCAACCAAAGCTAATGTTAGAACAACCAATGCTGCTCAAGACTCTCTTGGAAAAGCACTTGAAATTGCATTTTCTGGTGGATCAGTAATGGGAATGGGTGTTGTAGGATTAGGAGTTCTTGGAGTTGGATCTTTATTTATAATTTACAAACCAATGTTTACAGATATTAATACTGTTATACAAGTTTTATCTGGATTTTCGTTAGGTGCATCATCAATTGCATTATTTGCTAGAGTTGGTGGTGGTATATACACTAAGGCTGCAGATGTTGGTGCTGATTTAGTAGGAAAAGTTGAGGCAGGTATTCCTGAGGATCATCCTCTGAATCCTGCTACAATTGCAGATAATGTTGGAGATAATGTTGGAGATGTAGCTGGAATGGGAGCAGATTTATTTGAATCATTTGTAGGCTCTATAATTGGAGCCATGGTTTTAGGTGCTGCTTTTGTTGGTTTAAATGAATTTTCTGGTATTGAAATTAACGCAGTATTACTTCCTTTATATATTGCTGCCTCCGGAATTATAATGTCAATAATTGGTACTTTCTTTGTTAGAGTTAAAGAGGGAGGAGACCCACATACAGCTTTAAATACAGGTGAGTTTTTATCTGCCGGATTGATGATTGCTGTTACATATTTCTTAATTCAAAGTTTACTGCCTGAATCATGGATCTTCAATGATATTGTATTTACTTCAAATGGAGTTTTTTATGCAACAATAAGTGGTTTGATTGCAGGACTCGCAGTCGGTAAAGTAACTGAATATTATACTGCTACAGGAAAAAAACCTGTGCTTTCAATTGTTGAGCAATCTGAAACTGGTGCTGCTACAACAATTATAGCTGGACTAGGAGTTGGTATGATTTCAACTGCATTACCTATAATATTTATATGTGCTGCAATTCTTATCTCATTCCATTTTGCAGGTTTATACGGTATTGCTATTGCAGCAGTTGGAATGCTTGCTAATACTGGAATTCAATTAGCTGTTGATGCATATGGTCCAATATCAGATAATGCAGGTGGGATTGCGGAAATGGCAGATTTAGATCCTGTTGTAAGAGAAAGGACTGATAAACTTGATGCGGTTGGAAATACAACTGCAGCTATTGGAAAGGGTTTTGCAATTGCGTCAGCTGCACTAACAGCTTTAGCTTTATTTGCAGCATTTATGCAAACAGCTCAAATTACTTCAATAGATATATCAAAACCAATAGTAATGAGTGGGTTACTTCTCGGTGCAATGTTACCTTTTATTTTCTCTGCTCTTTCAATGAAAGCTGTTGGAAAAGCTGCAATGAGTATGATTGAGGAAGTTAGAAGACAGTTCAGAGATCTTCCAAAACTTAAAGCAGCTCTTGAGATTATGAGAAAATATGACTCAGATCTTTCAAAAGCAACTAAAGAAGATTTAAAAATTTTTAATGATGCAGATGGAGTTGCAGAATATAGCAAATGTGTTGAAATATCAACACAAGCTGCCCTAAGAGAAATGGTGTTGCCTGGATTAATGGCTATTACTGTTCCCGTTATAATCGGTTTTGTAGGAGGTGCTGAAATGCTAGGAGGACTTTTAGCTGGAGTTACTTCATGTGGAGTTTTAATGGCAATTTTTCAATCAAATGCAGGAGGTGCTTGGGACAATGCAAAAAAAATGATTGAAGAACAAGGTAAGAAAGGAACTGAAGCACACAAAGCTGCAGTTGTTGGTGACACAGTAGGTGATCCATTTAAGGATACATCAGGACCATCACTAAACATTCTTCTTAAGTTAATTGCAGTTGTTGCTCTAGTTATCGCTCCTTTATTGGTAGGTTAAATATAAAGTACCTTTTTAACAGCTTTGATTACCTCTTCGCTATTTGGTAGCCATTCTTCCAATAAAACTGGTGAATATGGAGTCGGTGTGTCTGCATTATTAACCTTTTCTACAGGAGCATCCAGGAAATCAAAAATCTCATTCTGAACTTTATGAGAGATGTCGGTCGAAATATTTCCAAATGGCCAAGCCTCTTCAAGTATAACTAATCGATTAGTTTTTTTTACAGAATCAAGGACTGTTTTATAGTCAATTGGTCTGAGCGTTCTTAGATCAATGATCTCACACTCAATTCCATCTTTTTCTAAAATTTCAGCTGCTTTATAAGCTTCCTTTATAATTTTACCAAATGACACTACTGTAACATCTTTTCCTTTTCGTTTTATATCAGCAACTCCTATCGGAAGTGTATATTCGCCTTCAGGAATTTCACCCTTATCTCCATACATCTGTTCTGATTCCATAAAAATTACTGGATCATCATCTCTAATTGCAGATTTTAATAATCCCTTTGCATCATATGGGTTTGAAGGAACAATTACTTTTAGTCCAGGACAATTTGCAAACCAACTTTCGAATGCTTGAGAATGAGTAGCCCCCAGTTGACCAGCAGAAGCAGTTGGACCTCTAAATACAATTGGACAAGGAAACTGACCACCTGACATTTGTCTAATCTTTGCAGCATTATTAATTATTTGATCTATTCCAACTAAAGAAAAATTAAATGTCATAAATTCTATTATCGGCCTAGCTCCAACCATGGTTGAACCTACTCCTACTCCAGAAAATCCTGCTTCCGAAATTGGTGTATCTATTACTCTCAATTCTCCAAACTCATCAAGCATTCCTTTTGATGCTTTATATGCTCCATTATATTCAGCAACTTCCTCCCCCATTAAATAAATACTTTTATCTCTTCTCATCTCCTCTGACATAGCTTCACAAATTGCTTCTCTAAACTGGATCGTCTTCATAATTAAAATTTTATGCAAATTTAATCATAAAAAAAATATTTCCTGTAGTGCTCTTATGAGATTTAAATTTTATTTAATTAATTTGTGGAATTATAATTTTACATGGAATTGGTAGAGTTAAAAATTCAGGGAATATCATATAGTGATAATACTTCAGGAGCTTTTGCTCTAATCTTAGATGAGATAAATGGCAGTAGGAAGTTACCTATAGTAATTGGAGGCTTTGAGGCGCAGGCAATTGCTATTGCTCTAGAAAAGAAAATCAAGACTTCAAGACCCTTGACTCATGAATTATTTCAAAAATTTGCTGATAATTTTGATATAAAGCTAAATCACATAATAATTTACAAATTGGTTGATGGTGTTTTTCACTCAAATATCTTTTGTGAAAAAGACAATAAAATTATTAAGATAGATTCTAGAACATCTGATGCAATCGTTTTAGCATTAAGATTTAATGCCTCTATTTTTGTTAAAAAAGAAATTTTAGATGATGCTGGATTTGAAGACAATGAAAAATATATCAATGAAATTAATCTTACTGATAATAAATTTTTTAAAACTGAAAAATCTGAAAAAAAGGTTTATAATTCTAAAGACATAAAAAAAATATCAACAAACAAAATAAAAAAAATGCTTCAAAAAAGTTTAGAGAATGAAGAATATGAAATGGCAGCAAAATTAAGAGATGAATTAAATTTTAGAAAAGTGTAAAATGAAACAATATATAAACTTACTTAAGCATATAAGTGATAATGGTGTTATAAGAAAAGATAGAACAGGTACTGGCACTATAAGTATTTTTGGACATCAAATGAGATTCAATCTTCAAGATGGGTTTCCATTGGTAACTACTAAGAAATTACATTTAAGGTCTATAATTCACGAACTAATTTGGTTTATTAATGGTGAAACAAATATTAAATATCTTAAGGATAACGGAGTTACAATATGGGATGAATGGGCTGATAATAATGGTGATTTAGGTCCAATATACGGCCACCAATGGAGAAATTGGAACAGCGATGGAATAGATCAACTTAAAGAAGTAATAGACTCATTAAAAATAAATCCGTCAAGTAGAAGAATGATTGTAACTGCTTGGAATCCAAATATTATTCCTGATAGCAAAAAATCTTTTAGTGAAAATGTTCAGAATGGAAAGGCAGCCTTACCTCCTTGTCATGCTTTTTTTCAATTTTATGTTGCTGATAATAAATTATCATGTCAAATGTACCAGAGAAGTGCTGATGTTTTTCTTGGCGTCCCGTTTAATATTGCATCATATTCATTATTAACTCATATGATTGCTCAAGTATGTGGATATGACGTAGGTGATTTTATACATACATTTGGAGATACCCATATTTACTTAAATCATATTGAACAAGTTAAACTTCAATTGTCAAGAGAACCAATGGCACTCCCTACATTAAAACTTAATAAGGCTATTAAAAACATAGAAGATTTTAAGTTTGAAGATATTGAGATCTTAAATTATAAATCTCATTCACCTATCAAAGGTAAGATTTCAGTATAATAATATGATAAAAAAAGAGCTTACGATAATTGCAGCTGCCTCAATTAATAATGTTATTGGACATGATAATAGACTAATCTGGAATATTCCTAAAGATTTAAAAAGATTTAAAGAGCTTACCCAAAATCATTCTGTAATAATGGGTAGAAAAACTTTTGAGTCTCTTCCTTACCCTTTACCTAATAGGGTAAATATCGTAGTTACACGAAATACTGAATATTACAATGATGGTATAATAATTTGTAAAAGCATTAAAGAAGCACTCAATCATTGTAAGAATGATACTCAACCTTTTATAATTGGTGGCGGAGAAATATATTCTCAAACTATTGATATTGCTGATAAAATTGAGTTAACAAGAGTATATAAAAATTTTGATGGAGATGCATATTTTCCTGAAATTCCTCATGATAAATTTAAGTTAATTAATGATGATGTACATGAAGTTATTGAAGGTGAAAATATTAAATACTCTTTTTTAACTTATATAAAGAAATGATATGAAAGCATACATATTCCCTGGACAAGGTTCTCAAAAACCAGGAATGGGTAAAGATTTATTTAATGATATAGAAGAATCTAGAGAACTTTTCAAAAGAGCTAATGATATTTTAAATTTCAATATAACAGAACTTATGTTTGATGGCACTAATGAAGATCTTCTTCAAACAAAAGTTACTCAGCCAGCCATTTTTATTCACTCTGTGATTTTAGCATTAACATCTAAAACATTTAAACCTGATGTATGTGCAGGTCATTCCCTCGGTGAGTTTTCTGCTCTTGTTGCATCCAAATCAATAAGCTTTGAAAATGGTTTAAAATTGGTTTCCATCAGAGCAAATGCAATGCAAAGAGCATGTCAAGAAACTAAAGGCACTATGGCTGCAATACTTGGCTTATCTGATGATATTGTTGAGTTTGCGTGTAATGAAATCGATGGAATTGTTAAACCTGCTAATTATAACTGTCCAGGTCAATTGGTAATTTCAGGAGAATTAAGTGCAGTAGAAAAAGCGTGTGAATTACTTAAAGAAAAAGGTGCAAGAAGAGCATTAATTCTTCCTGTGAGCGGGGCTTTCCATTCAGATTTAATGAACTCTGCTTCAAACGAATTGAAAGAAGGAATAAATAATATTGATTTTAAAGCACCTAACTGTCCTATTTATCAAAATTTTACCGCGTCTGAAGTAATCGATCCGTTAGTTATTAGAGAAAATCTACTTAATCAATTAACAGGTCCTGTTCTTTGGAAACAAAGTATAAACAAAATGATTTCAAACGGTGTCAAAGAATTTATTGAAGTTGGACCAGGAAATACTCTTCAAGGATTAATTAAAAAGATTGATGGAGACGTTATTGTAAATAAAATGTAAATTTATTTTTTATAGACCTCACCATTTTTCATTACAAAAATAATGTTTTTTAAAGTTGAAACATCTTCTGTTGGACTATCGTTTGTTGCAATAATATCTGCATAAAATCCTTCCTTAATTTGACCTAACAAATTATTCATGTTAAGTAATTTTGCATTTGTAATTGTAGCTGATTTAATAGAATACTCTGCAGGAATTCCAATTTCATCCCAGTATACAAATTCACCTGCATTTTCTCCGTGTGGAAAAACTCCTGCATCAGTTCCAAATGCAATTGGTACACCCATTTCATATGCTTTTTTTGTTGAGGCTTTATTCTGAACTCCAACCTCTAAGGCCTTTGGGATTATAATTGCAGGATAATATCCTGGAATACTAGCCATTTTAGCAACATGTTCACCTGCACTAATTGTTGGTACTAAGTAAGTGTTTTTTTCTCTCATAAGTTTCATTGTTCTTTCTTTCATAATAGATCCATGTTCTATAGTTCTTACTCCTGATTTAACTGCTCTATACATTCCTTCATCTCCATGAGCATGAGCAGCAACATGCATTCCATAATCATTTGCGGTATTTACTATAGCTCTCATAACTTCTTCAGTAAATTGAGGATTTTGACCATTTTTTGCCATACTCATTACTCCTCCAGTAGCGGTAATTTTTATCAAATCAGCACCATTTTTATACCTGTACCTAACTGCTTTTCTAGCATCAGCAATTGAATTAACAACTCCATCTTCTGGACCTGGATCTTCGACTAAGTCAGCTCTATAACCATTAGTAGGATCTCCATGGCCACCTGTTGTAGCAATAGTTTTTCCGGATGTAAATATTCGTGGTCCAATAACTACTCCTTTATTAATAGCATTTCTAAGAGAAATATTAACTCCAGATCCTCCAACATCTCTTACGGTTGTAAATCCTGCTAACAAAGTTTTTTTTGCAACTACTGTAGATCTAAATGCTACATCTGCTTTACTATCTTGAAATCTATTTATATATGTATCTTTTCCCCCTGATTCACTTTCCATATGAACATGAAAATCTATTAGGCCTGGAAGGACTACTTTAGATTTAAGGTCATAAACTATTACATCACTATTTTTAGGTAAGATAAATCCATCTTCAACAGAGCTAATTATATTCTCAGAGATTACAATTGTTTTGTTTAATTTATATTTTCCCGAGTTAGAATCATAAATTTTACCTGCATGTATAAATATATCTTGAGACAACAATGATGTTGTCATAAATAAGTAAATCAACAACTTTTTCATGATAGTTTTTTGCTAAAGTAAAGGAATTGAATATTTATTCAAAAAAACTGATTATAGTATTGGATATAAATTTAATCTGTTTTTTTGTTAACTCAGTATGCATAGGCAACGAAATAACCTGATTTTTTACTTTGTTTGTAACTGGAAAGTCAATATCAGAGGAAAAATCTTGTTTGTAAGCTTTCTGCTCATGAAATCCAAGAGGATAAAAGATTCCAAATGGAATATTCTTTTTTGAAAGGTGATCTACAAGTTTATCTCGTTTACCATTTTTAATTTTCAATGTGTACTGATGATAGACATGAGAATCAGAATCTGATTCTATAAATGGTACTTCAATTTGTTGAATATTTTGAAAAGCTGAATTATATAAGAGTGCAGCTTCTTGTCTTCTGTTATTGTATTTATCTATATATTTAAGTTTTACATTTAAAATTGCAGCTTGAATAGAATCTAGACGTGAATTTACTCCAATTTCATCATGGTAATATCTTTCATACATACCATGATTTACAATACCTCTCATCTTATACGCTAGATTATCTGAGTTTGTGAGTATTGCCCCGCCATCGCCATAGCATCCAAGATTTTTTGTAGGATAAAAAGATGTTGTAGCAATATCTCCAATAGTTCCAGACATTTGTTTCTGAGAATTTGAAAACTTATATTTTGAACCAAGTGCTTGAGCATTGTCTTCAATTACTTGTAAATTATTCTTATTTGCAATCTCTAAGATTTCTTCCATTCTACATGATTGACCAAACAAATGAACAGGAATTATAGCTTTAGTTTTATTAGAAATTTTGTGTTTAATAAGATCAGGATTAATATTAAATGTCCTAGGATCAATATCAATGACTACCGGCTTAAGACCTAATAGCAGAATAACTTCAATTGTTGAAGCAAATGAAAAGTTTGTAGTTATAACTTCATCTCCTCTTTCTAAATTAAGCGCCATCAGTGCAATTTGCAGTGCATCAGTTCCGTTGGCGCATGGAATTACATGTTTTACTCCTAAGTACTCTTGTAAATTATTTTGAAACTCTTTTACTATTGGGCCATTAACAAATGAAGATGTATTAATTACCTTTTTAATCTCTCTATTAACTTGCCACCTGATCTTTCTGTATTGACCATTAAGATCAACCATATTAATTTTTTTCATCAAATACAAAATTAAAAAAGTATTTTTGGAAAAAGGTTTTAGTGAAAATTATTTATGAAATATTTATAATACTATCATATTTGATATGTCAACCGTTAAGGATTTTCTCTACTAAAATAAATTTATTTTTCAAAGGTAGAAATGACTCATTTAAGGTTCTTGAACAAGAGGTTGATCCGTCCAATAATAATATTTGGATTCATGTATCGTCCCTTGGAGAATTTGAAATTGCCAAACCAATAATTGATTCGTTAAAATCAAAAATTGATAATCTTAAGATTATAATAACTTTTTTTTCTCCATCTGGTTTTGAAAACTCAAAAAATTATAAAAATGCTGATTCAAAAGTTTATCTCCCACTTGATACCTCGAGAAATGCAAAAAAATTTATTCAAATAGTGAATCCTAAAATAGCAGTTTTCGTTAAAAATGATATTTGGTCTAACTACATAACTTTTCTAAAAAAAAACAATTCAATTATTTATTCAATATCATCAAAATATAGAAAGTCTCAGTTTTATTTTAAATTTTTTGGTTACTGGTTTTTAAATAAATTAAAACAAATAGATTTTTTCTTCGTTCAAGATGAAAATTCAAAAAATGTATTGGAAAAACACCTAATAAGTAACGTTATTGTGTCTGGTGATTCAAGATTTACTTCAGTTCTCAAGACACTAAAATCTAACAAGGAGATTAGTAAAATTGAAAGATTTATTAATTCTAAAAAATGTTTCATAGCCGGAAGTATATGGGAAAGTGATATTAAATTAATGGATGAAACCATAAAGAATAAAATTGAGAAATCTATAATTGCTCCACATGATATCTCACCAAAATTTATTGATCAATTAGAGAATTTATTTGCTAAAAATTCTGTAAGATTGTCATGTTTAAAGTCTGAAGATGATTTTAAAAGAAAAATTTTAATTATCGATTCAATTGGGGTCTTAAAATATATATATAAATATGGATATGTTTCCTATGTAGGAGGTGGAATGTCTAATAATGGACTTCATAATATCCTTGAACCAGCAGTTTTTTCTTGTCCTGTTATAATTGGCAATAATTATAAAGGATATAATGAAGCTGAAGATTTAATAAAATTAGGTGGGGCTTTCACTGTAAAAGATGCAGAGGAGTTTTCTAAAATATTCTCTAAATTAAACGATTCAGAAAAAAATAGACAAAGATCTGGTGAAGCTAACTTAAATTATATTATTAAAAATGCAGAAAAAAACTCTTTGGTATTAAAATCATTAACAGAGAATTTACATTAATTAAAAATTATAAATTATAAATTTACATAGATGTTTATAAAAATAACAATGGTGATAGTTTTACTATCACCACTATATAGTCTTAGCCAGGAGTCTAAACCTCCAAACATTATTATGATGATAGGTGATGGAATGGGGTTATCTCAGATTTCCTCTGGCATGTACTCTAATAATAATTATACCTCATTAGAAAGGTCTCAACATGTTGGTTTGATCAAAACACATTCTTTTGATAATCTACTTACTGATTCTGCTGCAGCTGGAACTGCAATGTCTTCAGGAGTAAAAACCTATAACAGAGTAGTTGGTTTAGATGAAAAATTTAGTCCTGTAAATACTATTCTTGAAATTTGTAGAGATAAAGGCTATATGACTGCTATTGTTGCCACTTCTACTATTGTTCACGCTACGCCAGCATCATATTACTCAAAAGTAAAAAGTAGATATGAGTATGATGAAATAGCAAGTCAACTTTCTAAAAGTAATATTAACTTTTTTATAGGGGGTGGTGAAAAATTTTTTAATGATAGGAGTGATAAAAGAAACTTAATAAATGAAATGAATGATTATTTTTTTGCAAACAGTTTGGAAAGTTTTAAAAAAATGAATTCAAATAAAATTGGATTTCTTACTTCTTATGATGACCCTATAGGAAAACACGAAGGAAGAAAACCTTCCTTAGAAGATTTAGTTCAAATGACTGTTGAAAAGCTAAAAAGCTTCAATAAACCATTTTTTCTATTAGTTGAAGGTTCACAAATTGATTGGGGTGGTCATGATAATGATTCAGAACATATGATTAGCGAAATGTTAGAGTTTGATAGAACAATTGATAAGGTTTTTGACTTTGCTGATTATGATAGAAACACGACTGTAGTAATTACGGCAGATCATGAGACAGGTGGAGTTGCAATTATTGATGGTAATTTAGAAGATTCTAAAGTAGTAAATAAATATGTTTCAGAAGATCATACTGCTTCAATGGTTCCAGTATTTAGTTTTGGTCCTTATTCCTCTCTTTTCAGTGGTGTTTATGATAATACTGAAATTTTTGATAAATTAGAAGCAATCATTATAAAATGAAAAAAATATTTTTAGCATTTTTATTATTCACTTTTTCGTGTTATAATGAACCAATTAATGTTGACGTCTTGATCTCTGGAGGAACAATTCATGATGGCACTGGAATGAAAGGATATATTGGTAATGTTACCATAAAAGATGATACAATTTTTTATGTTGGTAAAAAAAAGAATTTTATAGCTAATCAAACAATTGATGCTTCAGGTAAAGTAGTTTCTCCTGGATTTATCAACATGCTTAGCTGGGGTTATAACACATTGATGCAAGACGGCAGATCCTTAAGTGATTTGAAACAAGGCGTTACCTTAGAAGTTTTCGGTGAAGGTACTTCTCCTGGACCTAGAGGTTCAATAAGAAATAATAATTATGTTTCTTTTGGAGAAGCAATGGAAAGATTAGAATCTAACGGTGTTTCAACAAATATTGCATCATACTTGGGTGCAGCTTCAGTAAGAATTCAAGAAATTGGGTATGCTAATCGAGAAGCTTCTTCTAGTGAAATGGAATCGATGAGGAATATTGTTAAACTTGCTATGATGCAAGGTGCGATTGGAATTGGTTCATCTTTAATATATGCACCAGGTGATTATGCTGATACAGATGAGCTAGTTGAGTTATCCAAAATTGCTTCATCTTATGGAGGAAGATATATATCTCACATGAGAAATGAAGATTTTAGAGTGTTAGAAGCTGTTGATGAACTTCTAGAAATTGCTGAAAGAGCTGATATTCCTGCTGAAATATATCATCTTAAAACATCAAGAAAACCAAATTGGCATCTATTAGATTCTGTTATTAATAAAGTCGAAAACGCAAGAGATAAAGGCTTAAAAATTACTGCCGATATGTACACTTATCCTGCCTCATCAACAGGATTGACAGGCGTTATTCCTACTTGGGTTCAAGAAGGGGGAAGAGAAGCATGGATTAACCGTATGAAAAAACCTGATATAAGAGAGAGGCTTTTTAAAGACATAAGAAAAGAGCTTTCAGAACAACCACCAGAAGATATTTTAATGGTTGGTTTTAATAAACAATCTATGTCTAATAAATATCGAGGTATGACTATTGCTGATGCAGCAAAATTAAGAGGTGAATCACCCGAAGAAGCTATAGTTAATTTAATCATTGAAGATGGTAGTAGAATTCAGTGTATATATTTTAGTATGTCCGAAGAAAATGTTAGAAAAAAAATTATGTTACCATGGGTTTCTTTTGACTCTGACGCTGGATCATATTCTGATATCTCAAAAGATTTTATAACTCATCCAAGAGCTTTTGGAAGTTTTGCAAGAGTACTTGGAAAATATGTAAGAGATGAAGAATTAATCACAATGGAGGAAGCAATAAGAAGGTTGTCTGGTTTTCCCGCTGATAATCTTGGAATTAAAAACAGAGGTTACTTAAAACCAGGATATTATGCAGATGTAGTTGTATTTGATCCTGAAATAATTGAAGATAAGGCAACTTTTGAAAAACCTCTTCAATTTGCAGTTGGAGTTGAAGAAGTTTTTGTGAATGGTGTCCAAGTATTATCTGAAAGTGAACATACAGGAAATTTTCCTGGAAGATTTATAAAAGGTCCTGGCTATAGTCCTTCTGATTAATAAATTAAAAAAAGTGCGGGTGAAGGGACTCGAACCCCCAAGCTGTTAGGCACTAGATCCTAAGTCTAGCGTGTCTACCAATTTCACCACACCCGCTAAAGGTGAACAAATATAAATAAGTTTTTAAAAAAAAATCTACTATGAACAAATTATCTGAAGAGGAAAAAAATAAATATTTAGAAGAGTTATTTGAGTTTTTAAAACTTCCATCTATTAGCGTAGATTCTAGTCATAAGAACACTATGAATGAAACTGCAAAATGGCTATCTAATGAACTTTTAAAATCAGGTTGTGATTTATCTAATATATATGAAACAGATGGCCATCCTATTGTATATGGGGAGAAAATCATTAACTCTTCATATCCAACTATTTTAGTTTATGGACATTATGATGTACAACCCCCTGATCCTATAGAGCTGTGGACAAATCCCCCTTTTGAACCTGTTATTAAGAAAACAGCGATTCATCCAGAAGGAGCAATTTTTGCAAGAGGTGCTTGTGATGATAAAGGTCAAGTGTTCATGCATGTTAAAGCTTTTGAACAGCTTATTAAAAAAGACAAATTAAATTGTAATGTTAAATTTATGATAGAAGGAGAGGAAGAAGTTGGTAGTGATAATTTAGAAAAATTTCTTTTAGATAATAAGTCAATGCTAAATGCAGATGTTATTTTAATATCAGATACTGGTTTAAGTAATCTTAGTAAACCTACTTTAACGGTTGGTCTAAGAGGTCTATCATACATGGAAATTAAAATTGTTGGACCTAATAGAGATCTTCACTCTGGAATATATGGAGGAGCATTGGCTAACCCAATAAATATTTTGTCAGATATAATTAGTTCACTTATAGACGATACTGGTAGAATAACTATACCAGGGTTTTACGATGATGTTGAAGAAATTGATAAAACAAAACGGGAGTCCATAGAAAAAATATCAAATTTTGATGATGAAAAATTTATGGATTCTTTAGGCCTAAAAGAAACTAAAGGAGAAAAGGGGTATACAACTCTGGAAAGAAAATCTATTCGCCCTACTCTGGATGTAAATGGTATATGGGGTGGTTATTCAGGAGAAGGTTCTAAAACAGTAATACCAAGTGAAGCCAATGCAAAAATTTCAATGAGATTAGTGCCAAATCAGAATTGGGAAAAAATAAGTGAATTATTTACAAATCATATTAATAACATCATTCCTGATTCAGTTTCAGTTAAAGTATCCACTCATCATGGAGGTAATCCATACGTAACTCCTGAAAACTTTAAAGGCTATGAATCAGCAATAAAAGCTTACAGAGATAGTTTTGGGATTGATCCAGTTCCGCAAAAAGATGGTGGAAGTATTCCAATAGTTCCTATGTTTGAGAGTATTTTAGGAATAAAAACTGTTTTAATGGGATTTGGACTTGACAGTGATGCTATTCATTCTCCAGATGAAAACTATGGAGTAAAAAACTTTTTTATAGGTATTGAAACTATTCAAAACTTTTATAAGCATTTTGGAAATTAAAGTAATTTATCTGGGTTCTTGTTAACAAAACTTGACCAATTTGAATATTTTTTTTTCTGTTCACTATTTTCATAATTGAAAAAATGGCAAACTGCAGCAGCTAATCCATCAGTAGAATCAAGATTTTTTGGAAGCTCTTTAATTTTTAGCATACTCTTAAGCATTTTAGCTACTTGTTCCTTACTAGAATTACCATTTCCTGTAATAGCCATTTTTATTTTTTTTGGAGAATACTCAGTAATAGGTATGTTTGAGTTTAAGGCTGCAGCAATTGAAACACCTTGAGCTCTTCCAAGTTTTAACATTGATTGAACATTTTTTCCAAAAAAAGGTGCCTCAATTGCTATAAAATTTGGGTTATATAAATTTATTAATTCAGATGTTTTATTAAAGATTTTTGACAACTTTAGACTATGGTCATCTTTATTAGGAAGTTTATATTCAATCATTTCAATAAGTTCTATTTCTTTACCAATTACTTTAATAACTCCAAAACCCATTATATTAGTTCCTGGATCTATTCCCATAATTATTGAGTTATTAGGTAATTTTTTATTCATAATTAAGTCTAAATGGTAATTTAAAAATCACCTCAACAAACTCTCCTACGTTTGTTTTAATTGCCGGTAAGGCTTGAGGTAATTTTTTAACTCCTTCACTAATTATTGAAATAAATTTTTGATCCAATTTATCTAAAGGCTCAATTTTTTCTAAAGAGAAGTTTCCAACTGTGTCTATTTTTAAAGTTAACATGTACTCTAAAGTATCTAGAGGAAATATTTTATTATCAATAAAATTATTCATTTCAATTTCAATTATATTTTTAAAGCAATTTAATTGTTCATCTTTATCTATATTTTCACACTCAGGAAATGATGGCATTTGATCATTAGCATTCCACATAGAGGCAGATTTAATCTCTGACTCAGATACTTTTAGATAATTTGCGTCACATGAAACTACTGTAATTATAAATAACCACTTTGAATAAAACTTAATATTATAATTCTTAATTAAGTTAAGCACAACTAAAATTACGATTTTTTTATAGCTTTGTCGAATGGAGATATTTCTAATCTCAATTGGATTGGTTGCAATTGCATTTTCAGGAATTGCAATCAAATTAATTTTTAAGAAGAATGGAGAGTTTTCTGGCACATGTGCTAGCCAAAGTCCTTTCTTGAGTGACTCCAATGAACCTTGTGGCATTTGTGGGAAAATTCCTGCAAATTCAGAATGCACAAACGATATTCAATGATAAAGCTAATTTCTAAGCTTGGCCCTGGATTACTTTTTGCAGGTGCTGCAATTGGTGTTTCTCATTTAGTTCAATCAACTAGAGCAGGTGCTGATTTTGGTTGGGGTTTAATATGGGCTTTAATAATAGTTAATATTCTTAAATATCCTTTTTTTCAGTATGGGCCTAGATATGCAATGGCTACTGGTGAGAGCTTACTTGATGGTTATTTTAAAGTTGGTAAGATTTTTTTAATATCATATTTTATTTTAAATATTGCTACCATGTTTACAATTCAAACAGCAGTAACAATTGTTACAGCAGGTCTTGCATCAAGTTTGTTTGGTATAACTGATAATATGGTTACATGGAGTCTAATTATTACAATTGGATGTTATATGATTTTATTATTTGGCAGATACCAACTTCTTGATAAAATGATTAAAATTATAATTTTAATTTTGGCTGTAAGTACTATTTTATCTACTACAGTAGCTTCTTTTAACTCAAATGAAATATTTAGTTTTGAACAAGTTTTTCCTACCGGAAGTGGTCTTGTTTTTTTAGTAGCTTTTATGGGTTGGATGCCTGCACCTCTTGATATATCAATTTGGCATTCAATTTGGACTATTGAAAAAAATAAAAAACAAAAAATTACTCCAAAAGAAAGTTTATTTGATTTTAATGTTGGATACTTAGCTACAGTTATTTTAGGGATATGTTTTGTTAGTCTAGGTGCTTTGGTAATGTACAATTCTGAAGTAAGTTTTTCAAACAGTGGTAGTGTATTTGCTGGGCAATTAATAGAATTATATACATCTAATCTAGGAGATAATTTTTATTTAATTATTTCAATTTGTGCTTTTACAACAATGCTTAGTACTACTATTACTTGTTTAGATGCTTCCCCTAGAACAATGTCAAAAGCAACTCAATTATTAACAAGCAATCATAATAAGAACTATTATTTTCATTGGATTTCTCTTTTGTCGGCTGGTACAATGTTAATATTTTATTATTTACTTTCTGAGATGGGGACTTTGGTTGAATTGGCAACTATCTTATCCTTTATAACAGCACCCTTCTACGCAATTTTAAATTATAAATTGGTTGTAAGTAGTAATATGCCTAAATCTCATAGACCCTCTAAATCAATGAGAATTATGAGCATTATAGGAATTTTATTTCTAACTGTTTTTGCACTTGGATATATTTTGACTAGGTTTATTTAGTTTGTATCTTTGTTAAATGTCAGTTACTAAAACAGTAAATAAGGGTTGGGTAAAACTTATTTTACCAAAAAACAAATCCGAAAATAAAGTCAGAACTAAAAAACCAAGTTGGATTCGTGTTAAACTGCCTATTGGTAAAAAGTATACTGAGCTTCGATCCACTGTAGAAAAAAATAATCTTCATACTATCTGTGTTTCAGGTAATTGTCCTAATATGGGAGAGTGCTGGACAGAGGGAACTGCTACATTTATGATTCTTGGAAACATTTGTACTAGATCTTGTGGATTCTGTAATGTTCAGACTGGAAGCCCTCTACCGGCAGATGAATTTGAACCATTTAAAGTTGCTAGATCAATAAATATTATGGGAGTTAAACATGCGGTTTTGACTTCAGTTGACAGAGATGACTTGAAAGATGGAGGTTCTATAATATGGGCTGAAACTGTTAAAGCTGTTAGAGATTTAAATCCTAAAACAACAATTGAAACACTTATACCAGATTTTAAAGGTGAAACTCATAATATTGATAGAATTATAGAAGTTGCACCTGAAGTAGTTTCACATAATCTTGAAACTGTAAGAAGGTTGACGAGAGATGTTAGAGTTCAAGCTAAATATGACAGGAGTCTAGAGGTGCTTAAATATTTAAAAGATAATGGTATAAATAGAACTAAATCTGGAGTTATGCTTGGCCTTGGAGAAACTAGAGAAGAAGTAATTGAAACGCTTGAAGATCTTAGAAATGTTGGTGTTGATGTGGTAACTTTAGGTCAGTATCTTCAACCTTCAAAAAAACATTTACCTGTAGTAAATTTTATTACTCCTGAAGAATTCAAAGAATATGAAATTATCTCTAAAGAAATGGGGTTTAGGCATGTTGAGAGTGGTCCTCTTGTAAGGTCATCCTACAAAGCTCATAAACATATTCATTAATCTTTGTTTATATATTGCTCTATAGTTTTATCAAAATTAACTTCGTTTATTTCATCAGGAAATTCTAGCGATACCTCAATATAAAATACTTTTCTATCATCAATTTTTGGCTTAAGCCTACCAAAATCTTTCTCTGTTGTTAATATGTTTTTATTAACTGATAGACTAGATATTTTATCAACTGATTGCTTATTGAAATTGTAGTGGTCAGAATATCTTAAATGTTTAAATTTATATCCTTTATTTTTTAGAAAATTCACAAGATAAGATGAATCTGCAATTCCAGTAACTAGAATAAATTCATTATCTCTTAAAGTATTGATGTCAACTTTATCTTTATCTGATTTAATTATTTCCGAATAAGATAAATAACTAAAAAAAACTTTTTGTTTTTCCTCTGGTTTTAATGATTTTAAAAATGATTCTTTATCCTTTTTTGATAAATCAATTGGACATTTTGTTACTACAATAATATCTGCTCTTTTTGCTGAGTCTTTACTTTCTCTAAGATTTCCAATTGGCAGGATCTCATCTTTATAAAAAGGATATTTAAAAGTAGTAGTGAGAATCATTAATCCTGGTTTTACAAACCTATGCTGAAAAACATCATCCCAAATACACAATTCAGTATTAGGTAAATTTTTTAAAATTATGTTCATTCCTTTTCTCCTATCTTCGCATACAACTACATTGATCTCTGGATGTTTAGAAAAGAATTGGAATGGTTCATCCCCGATTTGATATGCATTAGAACTTTCGGAGGCTTTTATATATCCTTTAGTATTTCTTTTATAGCCTCTGCTTAGTGTTGTAATTTTCTTTTTCTTTTTATATTTTCCCAATAAATAGTCAACAACAATTGATTTACCTGTACCTCCAGTCGAAATATTACCAACTCCAATAGTTGGAATTTTATATTCTATAGAATCAATAATTCCAAGGTCAAAAAGTAAGTTTCGAAAAGATGTATAAATTCCATACATCAATGATATTGGATACAACAAAAATTTGATTTTTTTCACTAGAGGAAAGATAGTATTATATTTGTAATGAATCTATAGTTATATGAAAGTTAGTGAAATTGCTCAAATTCTTGATAATTGGATGCCAAAATCAATAGCAGAAGATTTTGATAACGTTGGTTTACTAGTTGGTGATCCAGACAGTGAAGTGCAAAATATATTGATTACTCTTGATACTACTTTTAATGTAGTTAATGAGGCCATAGAAAAGGGTTGTAATTTTATTGTAAGCTACCATCCAATTATTTTTAATGATTTAAAAAAAATTACATTTGATTCTGGATACGTTCAAAAATCTATAATTAAAGCATTAAAAAATAATATTTCAATTTATTCTATTCACACATCACTAGATAATCATCCAGAAGGAATTAGTTATTTTTTGTCAAAAAAAATAGGCTTAAATAATTTATCTGTTTTGATTCCAAAAGCAGATAAAAATGTAGAATTGAATCTAGGTATAGGAATTATAGGTGAATTAGAAGAACCTTTAAGTGAAGATGTTTTTTTTGATTTATTAAAGGAAAAATTGAATTTAAAATACCTAAGACATTCTGAAAAGATAAATAAAAAAATATCTAAAATCTCAATTGTTGTTGGTTCTGGAAGTTTTGCAATTAAAAACTCTATTGATTCAAATGTAGATGCATTTATTACCTCCGATTTAAAGTATCATAACTTTTTTGAGCCTGATAATAATCTCGTACTAGTTGATATTGGTCATTATGAGAGTGAAAACCACATAAAATTGAT
>ERZ802819.946-NODE-946-length-18661-cov-10.3803_pt1 | contig 18661 bp, 16 predicted proteins | sample MGYA00345647_ERZ802819 | MGnify/ENA primary metagenome ERZ802819 (study PRJEB30503, sample SAMEA104212355) | marine metagenome | biome: Westerlies Biome; feature: [SRF] surface water layer (ENVO:00010504) within the epipelagic zone...; material: water...
TTAATCAAACAAATGCGTAGGTAACGGGTTGGCAAGTCGCAACGTGCGGTTTTATGAATTTCGCTCAAAAAAATGAGTGGGAAAGTCAAATCCCCACTCACACTTTACTTTAACGCCGCGGATTATTCTGCTGCGTATACGTTTTCTTGCAGCATAGCGAGAGGGTTCATCGTACTAACACCTAAAAACTTACCCCAGGCTTCGTAATAATGCCTCATACCAACCTCGTCATGAATTGTAGAATTTTCATGGCGACCGTGAAGAATGTTTCGCGCCTCAGTACCTTCCCTCATGGTTGTACCTTGACCCGCAACTCCAATTAAATCTTCATGCAAATTGCGTCCAAAAGGTCCCCAAATTGAGTTATGTGCTTTGACGCGGGTGTTGCGCTCTTCCGGCGTATCTTTTTTCAAACCGTAACCACGAAACTCAATAAGGACACGATTTGGACCAAGTGGCGTTACAGTGTCGCTTCTGTATGCATTTCCACGGAGGTTGAAATTAAATCCAGGGAACAAATCCACCATGTACCACTGGTTTGGTGGAAGATTAGGGAAGGACAATGCCCCCCGATCCTTAAAACCCTCGTACTCTTCATAATTGACAGTAAAACTACTTACATTTACGTGCCCGTTATCAAAGGGTATATTTTTCCTAGCGAAATATTCGTCATTGAAACCAGACACGCGGTTAAAATAGTGCATAAAATCATGATAGAATTCACTATTGGTGTCGTGCCATAGCTTATAATTGGTGTCGATTATAGCCTTGTGATAGTGGAAAACTTCCATTTCTTCAGTATCAATGGCATCGGCGATGCAATCAAAAGCACCACATGTCCATTCTTCCACACTTTGAGAAGGGTTAGGGTCAAGTGTAGTCCACACCATGCCGCCGTGCTTCACCTCGCTGTGGAGTTTTTTCAAACCATTCGTATCGAGACCGTTGCCGGAAGGCCTATCAATTGATGGGCACAAAAATACCTGGACCTCACCCTTAACGTTCAAAGCTACAACGTTTTGGTGAGCGATTTGTGTAGAGCGAAAATCTCCATCATTATACATTTCGCTTATGTGGCACATTGGCACCCACACTTTTGCAAAAATATGTTCGATTTCTTGCTCGTAAATACCGTAATTATTGTAGCACTCGCTTGAGATATACTCAACTTTCGGAGTGCTTAGCCAATTTTTGTGATTTCTTGGTGCCATGTGGCTCTCCTATGGGTTACATCGCAACTGGGCTTAACAGCTCGCAGATCGCTTAGACCTCTTACAGATCATTATTGTCACCGCCAGCTATTGCGTTGTCAATCTTCAAGTTTGATCGCCGGTGGATCGGCTAATAGTTGCAAGCTAATAAACAAATATGTCGCTCTTGATATTCGAAAATACTCGTTCAGCTTTGTTTTAACGAACTGCAAAACTTATGCCTGATGCCAAGTTCACCAAGTTTCTGACAAGCTCTTCCTCTGACAGGGACTTATCCGCGATTGACTGTAAAGATATTATGTTTGCAGGGTTATAATCCAATAGGTGATTTTTTGAACCAGCGACTTGATCGCAAGTTTTGCTAAAGAAGAAGGGCGCTGGACGTAAGTGATCTCCTACACTGAACCCAACCAAAACTGTTTTATCATGGGACGTCGATAAATCGGCCCTTGTCATTAAGGTGAAAGACTGCGGTTCTAATGTGATCTGGCCCGGGTTGTTCGCAAAATCTTTGTGTCTCGCGAGCTGATCTGCGACTATTTTTAGAATATTGATTGCGCCACTAAGGCACTCACTCATCGCGGTAAGTTCTGTTTTGAACAAAGATGCATTGTGATCTTCGGTGTCCCCCATCAACATGTCTGGAGATTCAAAAGGCAGATCCGTTGAAAACTTCTCCTGTTCTATGCCCCTATGAAGAAGCTCAACGAGATACCAAGCCTCTACAAAGGCAGGTGTTCTATCGTCAAGCCAAAAACTGTGAGGGACTTTTTCTCCATGATCACAAAAATAAAGCTCCAAATCAGGCAGGTGCAAACCTATCTGACACCCGTCAACTAAAAGCCTTGTCCGAAAATCGCCATGATCTTCATTCCAAAACAAACTTAAGTGGCTGTTTCCAAGCGTTGGATCGAGGAAGCTATGCGATGCTCTCGCCATCCAAAAAAGGGCATTGTGTGCCTCAACACGAGCATTCCGGTATTTTTTTGTCTGAAAAATTGCGATCTCAGGCCATTTATTATCAATTTCCAATGTATTTTCACCTTCAGTCAACATTAGTGCGTCGGCTACCAGATATCGTCATCATCATCGTCGTCATCAAAAAAAGTCGCCTCGTCAATATCCTCATCCTCATCGAAGGTGTACTCTAACTGTTCTGTGACGTACACCATCAGGTTTCCATCCTCGGCTTTTATGTCATAGGTTTTGAGCGGTAATTCGGCCTCGTCTTTCAATGCCATCGTTTCTAAGTCCCAAGACCACAGATGCTTGGTGCATGTCAGTTTGCAACCAACAACCAGGCCTGAATCTTCCAAAGGCTCTTCTAAATGTGGGCACACTGGGGGAATTGCCACATAGCCATTTCTATGGTGAGCGACTGCGATAGGAATGCCGCCACCAATCCTCGCCCAAACTTTTTTTATCGACCCCTCTGGTATTTCACTTTCTGCACAGACTTTTGTCCAAGCCATGACGTCTTCCTTCTTTAATCTTGAAATCGTGGCACAGTTTCGTTACCCGAAGTTATGCGATTAACGCAGTTAAAGCGGCCAATGTGATCCTTTATCGAGCCGTCTATTATCAAGTTTTGTCTCGCGGCTTATGAATTTTGCAGTGCCATCAGTAATTTTGAATTTATCAATATATTTTCCAATCACAAACAGCCTGCTTTCGCCGGAGTCGATGTGTGAATTAATCCCATCAAGCATGTTTTGATAAATGGTCACAGAACTGACGGCATCGGCTGTCTTTCCATCATCCGCAACATCGACTGTATATACGGATGTGTGTCGGTGAAGTGGTGAGTGATCAGTATTATGCTTTGGAAGCATGTCCATCAGGCCTTCCAACTCTTTCTTATTTCCGCTGAAATAGGTCATATTTTTGTTTATTTCAGGACTAAAAGACGTGATTGAGTATTCAAATTCGGTATCACAGAGTTCGAACCAACCATCCCAGTTATGGTCATCCAAAGCCAGCGCGGCTTGGTAAATTATCTTTTCAATACTCTTTTCCATATTTGCTTGGCTGTCGTGTGTCATGCCGATTGTACCCTCTGTCTATATTCAAAATTTTTCGAAGCGTTTCCATCAAACACCCCGCTCTGGCCATGTATAAAGAACAACCTAAATCGTTAGGTCACTTCTTGAGAATCTATTGGGACCTTCCTCCGCCGCTGTCGATAGGCGAATAGGAAAGGCTGGAGATCTGGTTGGGGTCTGGAGACTGATTTGTGTCTAAACATTGCCGGGCTTCCATATACGTTGCGGGATCATTCACGACCTCAACAGCAACTAACTCAGAGCCTTTGTAGCTCCAAAACGAAATACCATGGTCTCTTTTGCTTGGCCTCACCACTTGATAAACTTCCTCGTCTTGAACAGGGACGATGCCAACAGATTGAAGTTTAGTGTCGTATTGGTCAGACCAAAACCAGGGGGTTTGTATCGTTGGCGCCACAGTTTTTGTGATCGCTGCAGCAGCAATGGAGGCTGTCTCTTGGGCGTTGTGTACGGATTCCACCGCAACGGCTTGATCACGGCGAATTGCAACATCGCCGATAGCATAGACATCGCCATCACTCGTCTGCATCATATCGTCAACCAGAATAGCCCCGCCATCGGATCGCTGTGTTTCAATACCTGCGTCTGCAGCCAATTTGCTGTCTGGGAAAACTCCGATGCCAGTAATCAACATATCTGCTTTGATTTCTTCTCCGTTTGAGAGGGTAACGCTGTCGAAACTTCCGTCCCTCTTATTTACTTTATCCACGCCGATGTCTGTCAACACTGTCACGCCATTATCCCTGTGCAATTGCACAAGGTGGTCTGCAAGAGGTTGGCTAGCGACCCTGGCAAGTATACGGCTGGCAGCCTCGATTACAGTCACGGCCATACCCTTTTTTCGCAGCGACGCTGCAACTTCCAGACCTATATAGCCCCCTCCAATGATAACAACCGAGTCTGCATTATTGGCCGCTTGGCGTATGGCATTTGCATCCGCGGGCTGTCTGAGGGTAAAGGAATTTCCCATACCAACTGTTTCAGGAAGTTCCCTGGGAACTGCCCCACTTGCTATAACAAGCGTATCGTAATTAACCATATCTCCGTTATTCACGGTTACGATTTTCTTTTCTGTATCAATAGCTTGTATGCTAGTTTGAGTGTTCAAGCGAACTTTGTTTGTTTTATACCACTTCTTTTGGCGCAACAGTGATTTGGACTCCACCGTTTCGCCGCCTCCTAGCAAAAAGCCTTTTGACAAAGGAGGCCTTTCCATTGGCCCTCCGACTTGTCGGTCAAAAATTGCAACTTTTCCAGTAAATCCGTTTTTTCTAAGCCTGTCAGCGAAGGCAATGCCGGCGTGACTTGCCCCAATTACCACAACCTTTGGACCAATCACATCCTCGTCTTTATCCAGGACTGCATTTCTGCTGCGCCGGGTTGCCAATTCTGCAAGACGGCTTTCGCCATCGGGATGTTGGTCCATCCAGCGCGACCATTCGTGCAGCAAATGGTTGGCTACCGCCTGCTCTTTTTCTTCATTTTGCACGTCTGTTTTCGACTGATCTTGTTCCATTGCCCTGAATGGACCAAAGTTAGCGTTGTAGAACCGCGATCTGGTCTTTCGCTCCGTTTCGCTGTCGCCTTTAGGCACCAAACTTTTGTGCTCGACCATGAGGCGGTTCTCATTCACCGATGTCACCGTCGATATATTAAGTGTGGGGCCATCCAAATGGAACGAGTATCCCGGAAATAAATTTACCCTGATTGATTGCATTGCGTTGGGAGTTGGAAAAGAATTGTTCTTCTGGTTCGTGTCGGCTTCCGTTTCGCTGTCTTCAGTCATAAAATGGCCGAAGTTGAACAGGGCGTGTTTCGAGTGACTTCCGACGTTCTTAGAAACGTTCAGCAGCTCAGCCTTGAGCCCTGTATCAATAAATTCCTTGCGGTAGTGAACTACTTCGAGGGGGGTAGAATTTATTTGCCCTTCCAATGATACAAATGCGTCACCAACCCATTCCTCTAGCGTCGCCATCGGCTGGTCGTTCATATTTACCCAGACAAAACCGCCGAAATTTACGCTGCACCTTAGACGCCGAAGACCTGCGTCGTCTTTACAAAACCGATCCTGATAACCTTCTTTCTCACGGGCAACGTATACACAGTTACCCCGCATATCAAACTGCCAAGCATGGAACATGCATGTGATTCTCTTAGGATTACCTGACGCCTGTCCCTCTAAAAAGCTGCCTTTCGGGCGGCGCTCGATTAACATAGCTCTGTGAGGGCAGACGTTTAGAAGAGCATTGATTTTGCCATCTGGTGCCCTGCATACGATAATGTTGTCATTGCCAATACTACTGGTCCTGAAATCATATGGCTCCGGCAACTCCGATTCGTGGCAGACTGGAACCCAAATATTTTTGAAAATATTTTGCTGTTCGTCTATAAATATTCGCTTGTTACGCTCTGCACTAGCATCCAGCGAATTTTTCGAAGAGCCTGTGTAAGCACCTTTTTCAAGAGTTTGATTGTTTTTTTCCATTGTCTTCCACACACCCTACAAATGTTGGTTTCGTTATTTCTTTGCTTTAAACCGATAAGCTTGGTCAGAAATTTTGAATTCGTAAAATAACCACCTGCTCCATTAAAACAATGTTTCCAATTAGCATAGCTCTCTATCACTTGATAAGAGTTGCGTATTAGCAGGACGCTTGATCGCGTAAGTAGATCAGACCTAGAGTGTCAAGTACTACGATGACTGTGTATCCAAGGTGAGCACGTTTGGCGTGGAAAACTAAAAAAGGTGGGCACTTAAGGAGTAGAAAGCAAAAAAGAAATATTGGAAAGCTGGACACGGCATAATCGGTCAGAAGACTGTACAGCTTAACCGTTTGGATTTCCGATATAAACAGTGCCGATCTAAACATTAGGGAGGAAATAAAAATGAAAAATATTAAGAATCTTAAAGCTCTGACTATTGGGGCAGCGGTGGCCTTAGCACCATTGACTGCATCTGCGGAAGTGGATTTTGGCGAGCGCGGCGAAGCCGTTAACCTCGTCATCGGTTACCAGCCTTATTACACAGAATCATGGACTGGTGTTGTCAACAACGGCAAAGCTTTTTGGAAGAACCACTTGCCCGCCGGATCGACAGCTGAATTCCAGGTGGGTCTTCAAGGGTCGGTTATTGTGAACGCGATGGCTGGTGAAAAGCAGCACATCGGTTACATGGGCGATATGCCAGCGATTGCTTCTACTTTTAAATACCTCCCCGAGCGTGGTGGTACGGACATCCGCATCGTGGCGGCACTTGGAACGTCAAAGCAGCAGTGCAACATCTTCCTGGTTAAAAACGATGCGCCGGAATTCGCGAATGGTGTGGAGGCTGTCAAGTGGATGGACGGAAAAATCACATCCGCGCCGCATGGAGCTTGTACAGACAGGTTTGCGCAGCTAGCCTTTAAAAAGGCGGGTATTAAGCCTGCTAAATATCTAAACCAGAACATTGAGGTTATCACTACGAACTTCCGCGCAGGTAAGCTTGATGCGGCGGCCATATGGGAGCCAACAGCTACGAAAATGGTTTCTGCAGGCATTGCTCGGCGTGCTGCCTCAGGTGAGGACTTTGGCGCGCAAGACGGCGCATTTATGGTGATGCTCAATGACTTAATTGCACAGCGTCCGGACGCAGTGATGGGCTGGTTGGAAGCTGAGTTGGATGCGCAAGAGTTTGTTGCTGATCCGGCTAATGCAGATGCAATTGCGGCTATGGCAGAGGCCCAGACTGAGCAGATTGATCAGTCAGTGCTGAAAGCGAGCCTGTATGACTCACCATTGGCCGGAACAACAAAGCTTCAGTTGGATTTTGTCATCAGTGACGATGCAAAATCTCTGCTGCGCGACGCCACAGCGTTCCTTTACAGCCTCAAGAAAAAGCCTGCTGCTTCTGCACAAATCCGCCCTGAGGGTGTGATGGGTCAGTTTGCTGAGCGGGTCCTTGAAAAGCGCGGTCTTTCTACGCCAGTGGGACGTATCATAGCTAAGTAAAGAAAATAAGTTGGGGTTCAGAGCAGTCTGGACCCCAATTCTTTAGTGCTTTTATCACTTTAAAATGTACAGTAAGGCAGCCAGTTTCTGAATGGAGAGAGCAAATGAGTGCAAGCTCGCAAGCTACAAATGGGCAAAACAAAATTGCTGAACCGCTAGGGTTCGACTTGTTTGTTTACAGGGTAAAGAAGTATTTTGGAAGGCTGGACCCTTATCTAACTCTATTGGGCATCTTCTTATGGCTCTTCACGTATTGGGTCCTGTGCGAGGGATTGCAACTATGGAGATTCACCAAGCTTCCCGGGCCAGTAGCTGTGTCAAAGGATTGGTTCTCAACCACGCCTTTTCAGGGCATATCAATTTTCACTGCGGAATACTACGAACACATCGCCGTAAGTTGCCGTAGAATTTTGATCGCCTTTGCTCTTGCCACTGGTTTGGGTGTCCCATTGGGGCTTTTCATGGGGTGGTCTAGATCGATCAGGGATTATATTTTCCCTCTTATAGAGGTCTTGCGGCCAATACCAATTTTGGCCTGGGTACCACTCTCGATACTGCTTCTTCCTGGCTTTGAGTGGCCGGTTCTATTTCTTGCAACATTGGCATCTTTCTTTGTTACTACGCTGAATGCGATGCTTGGAGTGGACTCGATCGATGAGGAATATTTCAGGGCAGCGGGTTGTCTCGGTTCGAGCAGATGGGATGTTTTCAAGAACGTTGTGGTTCCGGGAGCTTTGCCGTTTATTTTCACAGGCCTGCAAATCTCTATTGGAGTGGCTTGGTTCTCGCTGGTTGCCGCAGAGATGGTGTCTGGAGATCTGGGTTTAGGGTATTTGATTGTGGACGCGTATATGAACAACGTTACCGTTCCAATGGTTATCGCAATGATTACTCTTGGGTTCATCGGGTATTTTAGTTCGGCACTCGTGCGCATGTTGGGTAATAAGCTCATGGCCTGGCATGTGAAAGAGCTTAATCAGCAAGGCCGGTAATAGAAACTGAAGTCAGAATTGGTGTTGAAAAATATGGAAATGTTGGAAAGACCGGGTGCTCTTAGTATCAAAAACGTCACAAAGGTTTATGACCCAGAGGGTGTAAACGTTAAAGCCGTTGATAACTGCTCCATGGAAATTGCGGGGGGCGAGGTCTGTATGATTGTTGGTCCCTCAGGTTGTGGAAAGACAACTCTGCTGAATGCAATAGCGGGGTTCCATTCGATCACTGAGGGCAGCATACACCTTGATAACCAGCTGTTGTGTGGTCCTGAAAAGCCGATCGCTCCTCAAGGCGCAGACCGAATGGTTGTGTTCCAACACGGTGCTTTATTCCCATGGAAAACTCTGCAGGAAAATGTTGCTTATGGTCCAACGGTTCAGAAAACCTTGGGGGCTAAAGAGGCCATGAACAAAGCTGGGGATATGCTTGCTGAAGCTGGGTTGGGCAATTTTGTGACGAGATATCCAGGAGAGGTGTCCTCAGGCATGGCCAGAAGGGCTGAAATAGTCAGGGCATTGATCAACGATCCAAAGGTCTTGCTGCTGGATGAGCCTTATCGGGCAATGGACGCTTTGACGAAACAGATCATGCATGAAGCTCTGCTGGAAACTTATGACCGGACAGGCGTAACAATATTTTTCATTACACATGATCTGGAGGAGGCAATTTTCCTGGGGGATAAGGTGCACATTGTGACCACCAGACCTTGCCAGCTCAAAAAAACTGTAGAGGTGAAAATTCCGAGGCCTAGGTCGTACGAGACGCAATCATCTGAAGACTTTAGAAAACTATTAGTCGAGGTCAACGAAGCAGTTCACGAAGAAGCTGTAAAAGCATTCCAAGCTGGTGAACGAGAATTGGCTTAGGATAAAGCAAAAGAACATCGTCCGAAAATTGGATTAACTGAGGAAAACATGGCTAATACAAAAAAAACTGTTCTTGCATCTCTGTTGGGTGAAACAACGTTAGTTAGAGGTATTAGTTCTATACTGATCTTTCTGGTGATCTGGCAAATAGGCGCTCTCTGTGATGATTGGTTCGGTGTTGATATCCTTGGCATTGGATTGGTTCCACCACCAACTGACGTTTTTATTGCGTTTTTGGACGTCATCCCAAAAGTAGGGTACTGGCAAAGTTGGGTGGCTAGCTTCAGCCGCGTTTTGACAGGCTTTATAGTAGCGATGATCATTGGCATTCCGTTTGGCTTGCTGTTAGCGGTAAATCGTTATTTCAGAGGGGTTTTTTTTCCACCTTTTGAAATCTTGCGGCCCATTCCCCCCCTTGCTTGGGTGCCAGCATCACTAATTTTTTGGCCAACGAATGAGATGTCGATCGCATTTGTAACCTTCCTCGGAGCATTTTTCACAATTGTCATTAATGTTCTTGGCGGGGCAAGAGCAATTAATATTAGCTACTTACGCGCTGCTCAGTCTATGGGCGCCTCTCAGTTTGACCTTTTCTGGAAAATTATTTTGCCGGGGACGTTGCCTTCGATCTTCACTGGAGCTGCTGTCGGCATGGGAATTACTTGGGAAGTGGTTCTGGCCGCTGAAATGATCTCAGGAGGAGGCACTCAAGGCGGTGGAGGACTAGGGTTCTTTATTTGGAGTTCGTACATGGGTGGTTCTTTAGAGCAGATTGTTGTCGGCATGATCTCTATTGGCATTGCCGGTTACCTGTCCTCTAGTGCAATCAGAAAAATTGGTTACTTGCTGATGCCATGGAAACGGCTTTTTTAAATGAAAAGGGCTGTGAAATTTATCTAATAACTGAAGTGTAATAGCAGTAGGAGCTTGAGATGAGTCCGCGAGATTCCGCAACATCTAAAGAAAATAAAAATAATAGCGGTTTAAATAATGCTTCCAGCGTTACTCTTCGTGACGTCTCCAAGTCATATGGGGAGGAATGGCTCTCTGATGACGTGTTAAAAGACGTTTCCATTGACTTCCCAGCTGGTGAACTCACCGTCATTGTAGGGCCCTCTGGATGTGGAAAGTCTACGCTTGTAAACATCATGGCTGGCTTTGAACAACCTGACAAAGGCCAGGTCTTAGTTGATGGAGAGGTTATTCACGGGCCGGCAAAGGACCGAATGGTCGTGTTTCAAGAGACTGCATTAATTCCATGGCAGACAACATTTGAAAATGTAATCTTCGGACCCAAGATGCGTGGTGAGAAGTCTGGAAAGGCTCTTAAAGACGAGGCAGAAGCGTTACTGGTCAAGGTTGGCTTAGGAGAGTTCATCCACAAGTATCCTATCCAGTTATCCGGGGGTATGCAGCGCAGGGCCGAGCTTGCTCGTGCCTTGATTAACGAGCCGACAGTGATGATCATGGATGAACCTTTTCGAGGTTTGGACGCTATGTCGCGAAGTCTGATGCAAGAGTTCTTTCTCGATTTGTTCGAAGAAAATAAGAAAACAAATATTTTTGTAACATCAGAAGTTGATGAAGCAATATTTCTGGCTGATAATTTGGTTGTCCTTTCTAACAAACCTACGTCTGTGCAAAAAGTTTTGAAGATTAAACTACCTAGGCCGCGAGATTACAAAATGCTTACGTCTACAGAGGCATTTGAATATAAACGGGAAGCCTTGGAATTACTGCACGACGAAGCCATGAAAAGCTTTGCGGTTTTGAAATAGTCCACTGGGACGAATGATAGGCCTATCAGGCCTAAAAATAAGAGTGCTGGAATTAAATTGGACCCCATCGAAGTTCTCAAGTTACTATCTGCCAAGCCTATCGTTGTTGGCTTTGCTGTGGTTGGCGCTCTGTTTACATGCTTGCCTTATGCGTTTTCTAAGACGGCATTAGATGAAGAGAAGTTTTCTCGCGATGGTCATGAGGCGCCGACTGGTAACACCCCTCCATGGGTAAAGTTAGTCAATAAATTTGGTTACGGGCTAATGGGCGTTAGTGTTTTTTTATTCATTGTTGCGGGATTTGTTGTAGATTTGTGATCAAAGACAACGGCACTATTATCTTGCAGGTAACGTGATGACAATTAACGCTAGGCTCCTCAGCAAAACCTTTGGTTTGAATAAAGCGGTAGCCGATTTGTCTTTGACAGTCAGCCGCGGTGAGATTGTTGGGCTTTTGGGAGCTAACGGGGCAGGAAAATCTACTCTTATCAAAATGTTGACTGGTACTTTGGCTCCCGATTCAGGCGATGCTGAGGTGAACGGTTATTCGATTGTAACTGACAGAATTCGCGCCCAGACACAAATCGGCTATCTCCCTGAATCGACTGGTGGTTTTGATGACCTCCATGTGTTGGAATTTCTTCGTTTTGTGGCAAATGCGAAGGGACTGTTTTCCCTTGAGGCTGAAAAGGCAATTGATAGGATTGTGGAAGCTTTGTCCCTTGCGGAGGTGCTGACCACTCAGCTTGGGCAGCTGTCCAAGGGTTGGCGACAGCGTGCGTGGGTGGCACAAACACTGCTCACTGACCCGCCAGTGTTGTTTTTGGATGAACCGACAGACGGCCTTGACCCTATTCAGAAATCTGCAATTCGCGCCTTCTTGATGGATATGGCTGTGAGCAAAACGATCTTGATGTCTACGCATATTCTTGAGGAGGCCGAATTACTTTGCAAAAAAGTGATCATCATGGATCATGGTCAGATACTTGGAGCTGGGCCTACCGATGAATTTTTGAGTGAAAACGGCCGATTGGAGCCAAAGGTGAAGATGCTTCTTGGCGCGTCAGAAGAAAAGAGTCCTGCCGATGGCTAGCTTGGTTACACCACATGGGCACCGCCGCACATTAAAAGGGATGATCTGGGCGGTTCTGCTACACGAACTAAGGCAGCATGCCTATTCTTCGACCATGCCAGTGTTTATCTGCGGCTTCCTGCTGTTTTTAATTGGCGGCATTTTCTTTATTGGCAATTTTTTGGATTCAAATCTGGCCACCCTTGATCTGCAATGGCAGTTCCTAGTTTGGATCAGCATTTTGCTTGTACCGGCATTAGCGATGCGGTCATTTGACGGCTATAAACGATCGGGTAGCGTTGATCTTTTGTTATCGTTGCCGTTGCCACCTGTAGTCTTCATCATCGGCAAATGGATGTCGGGCGCGGTTGTACTGCTCGCCATGCTTCTCCTAACATTTCCGATGGTTGTGACGATTGCTTTTCTGGGCCAACCGGAGTGGGGGGTGGTTTGCTCTGGTTATTTTGGGGCCGCATTATTGCTGTTATCGCTCTATGCAGTTGCCATACTCGCTGCGGCAATTTGCAAGGAGAAGGTTTCTGCCTTTCTTCTGGGTATTGCGCTGGTGTTGGGATTGCTGGTTTGTGATATCGAGAGATCACTGTTGATATTTCTGCCCGATCAAATGGAAGAGTTAATCAGCTACTCATATGTTCTCAGCCCAAGATATTGGTTCCGGGAAATTGTTTCCGGTGATGTTACGCTGGCGTCTATAATGTATTTTCTGTTTTTATCTGTTGGGTCGCTTGGGATTGCATCACGTCAATTTGCAGTCCTTCGCCAACCAACTGGTGGTAATGCCAGCGCCGTCCTTGGCAGCCTTGCCATGTTCATTGTAGTTGTAGCTACGGTGGCGTCGGTTACGGCATTGGTCTCGAGGATAGATATTGGTATTGATGCCAGTGCGCAGCGCCAATTCACTTTGAATGAGCAGACGGCCAACATTGTTCGCGATGCTCCACAAAAAACTAAAATCCAGTTCTTTTTTAACAAGAGCCTGAGCGAAGTCCCACAAATGATCAGGCAGCATCGTGAGCGGGTAGAGCGGCTGTTGAAACGTATGCAAAGAGTTGGCAACGGCAGGATTGAAGTTGATTTCATTGCTCTGAGTGATGATACCGAGGAGGCAGAACTGGCACAGATGGATGGTGTCGCTGCAGTGCCGATGAGTTCAGGTGATACGTTGTATTTAGGCGCGGTCTTTAAGGTGGGCGACAAAAAGCTTGCGATAAATTATTTTGACTACAAACGGGCCGCGTTGCTTGAATATGATGTTGCTTTGCAAATCAGCAATCTGTCGCGTGAGGCGACACCGCGGATTGGGGTGCTGTCATCGTTTCTCAAACCAAAAAATGCAACCGAGCCGCATAGTTCCTTTTCAATTCTCGAAGAATTGAAGAACCAATATGATGTCACAGTCATTCCCCATTTTGCAGAGGCCCTGCCAAAAGATATAGATGTGCTGGTCGTTATAGATACGCCAATACTGCGGCGTGGCATGCTCGTGGCAATCGACAAACATATTGCCGGTGGGTCAGGTACATTATTGCTGGTTGACCCCTATCAACGCATGAATGAGGCAAATGCTTCGCTAGCAATCCAAGCGTCGAAAGACGGTGAGATTAACACATTGATTGATTTGTTGTCTTTCTATGGCGTGGAAATGGCTGGTGACAAAATTGTGGGCGATGATCTTAATCCGTCGCTTGTTCGCTCCAGTTCCGGAAAGGCTTATCCTTTTCCCTATTGGATGGAACTTGGGCCAGACAATATTTCCAAGGACCATCCAGCTTCATTGCTGCTGAACAAACTCCTATTTGCTGACGCAGGCCATTTTGAAATCGCCGCTGAAAATAAAGCTGTGCATTCCATTGTTTATACGAGTACACAGACCGCCGAGTTGGCCAAGCATGAGATCAAAAAGCAGGCAGCCGAGCAGCTGGCTGCTCATTTTGTGCCAGAATCCCACCCGCCGCGAAATCTAGTTGTTTACATTGATGGGCCTGTCGAGCCAGCCTTCGGTGATGGCGGTGTAGAGGTTAACAGTCGTAACGCGTCTCTTTTCGCAGTGGCTGATGCAGATTGGATTTATAATGGCTACAGCATGAGCGAGGCTCAGGTTGGCGGTGCCACGATGCCGCGGCCAATCAATGACAATTTTTCATTATTTTTAAATATTGTCGAATATTTGGCGGGAGATGAACGTCTGCTGGCGATCCGCTCAAATGGAAATCCTGTCCGGTCATTCGAGCGGGTGGAGGAGATGCTAAATAAGGCGCGCCGGACTTATAGAGAGCGTGAAGCAGATTACCTTGCTCAGATTTCAAAAGCTGAATCCAGTATTGCAGAGGTCATGCGGCTGACGGGTGCGGCGTCTCGGGACCAGCTTCCAGACGATCTACAGCAACAGGTTATGCAATTGCAGGCTCTTGCATATCCGATCAAACGAAATTTAAGGGCGCTCAGACAAAGGATGCGCAAGAATGTAAATGTCCTGTTTCGCAATATTGTGATTTTTAATTTTGCCTGTGGCCCAATTTTGGTTATTGGCATGAATGTATGGCTGCGCCGACGACGTCGCCAATCAAGGCTAGCTTAAGCCGTTGCTTATTCCGCTGACACCCCTTTATCGCGCGGTTGATGAGCGTGATCTTGGTCTTTGCGCGCTAGCGTTCTATGTCATCGGGCTGCTTTCGCCGCGTAACACCAATGCGTTTGCTCCAAGTTTTCTTGAGAAGAGTTCAAACATCTGGTCTGAGAAAGAAAAAATAGCGAGTGAGAACTTATGACGAACAAATCTACAGCAGCGTTTTCAAAGCGTAAGTCCGTCGAGTTGTTCGCTGGTGCTGGAGGCTTGGGCATTGGTCTCGCCAAAGCAGGTTTCGAGCCGCAGCTCGTCGTTGAGCACAACAGGTGGTGCTGCGACACTCTTCGCTAAAACCAAGATACTTTGACGGAAACATCCTCGAAAAAGCCTCGGTTGGAAGTCGTAGAAGGCGATATTCGGCGCGTAGGTTTCGCTCGTTTCGATGGTTCGCTCGATTTGATATCCGGTGGTCCGCCTTGCCAGCCATTCAGCCTTGGTGGTCGCCATCGTGCCTACGACGACGCCCGCGATATGTTTCCACAAGCCGTCCGTGCGTTGCGTGAAGCCCGCCCGAAGGCATTCGTGTTTGAGAATGTCAAAGGGTTCATGCGCGCATCGTTTCAAAACTATTTTGAGTATGTTCAGTTGCAGATGGAACATCCCGAGATGGTGGCTAAGCACGACGAGAATTGGGAAGATCATCTGGCGCGCTTGAACGCCATCATACAAGCTCTGGACCTGTCGCGGTTTGATGCCGCTCCTTTGATAGCATTTACCGCAACAAAGGAGATTGATTATGGGACTGAAACGGACGGACGAATTCCGCAAAGATGCAAACAGGGAGACGCAATTTCTAAAAATAGGGATGTAATTGCAAATATTTGAAATTTGTGAATGAGTCGTTGCGACAAATGCCAAAATGCAGCCCTGTGATCGGCGATAAATGCAGGAGATATATCATGAAGTCGCGTACGAAAGTTGTCGTCATTGGCGGTGGTATCGCTGGGTGCTCAACGCTCTACCATCTTACACAGGAAGGCTGGTCGGACGTTGTGTTGATCGAACGTGACGAGCTGACATCGGGTACGACATGGCACTCGGCGGCACAGGTTACCAACTTTGGCATGAACCAAACAATGGTCGGGCTGAAGGCGCATTCAATCAACCTGTATAAAAAACTGCGTGATGATCCCGAATACCCCGTTGGGTACCACCACGGCGACGGCGGCATCAGGCTGGCGAACACCAAAGCGCAGATGCAAGGCTACCGGCATTTTGCTTCAATGGCGCGCGGGATGGGCGTGACCTATGAGGTGCTCGACGCCGAGGAATGTGCTCGGCGTCACCCGCTGATTACAACAGAGAACCTCTTGGGCGGTTTATGGGATGGGGAAGACGGCGACATTGATCCCGCCCAGCTTTGTCAGGCGCTCGCGTTTCATGCGCGTAAAGCGGGGGCCAAGGTCTACCGCCAAACCTTGGTCACCGGCTTGCGCCAGCGTAGCGATGATACATGGACCGTCGAAACGAACAAAGGCAGCATTGACGCCGATATTGTGGTGAACGCCTGTGGCTATCGCGTCAACGAGGTGGGCGTGATGATGGGTGTTCACCATCCTGTCGCCTCGATGGAGCATCAATATTTCGTCACCGAAGACATCCCGGAAATTGCCGAGGCGGACCACCGCATGCCGCTGCTGCGCTGTCCGATTTCAGACTATTATGCACGGCAAGAAAAAAACGGCCTGTTGGTCGGTTTTTATGAACAAGATTGCAGGACATGGGGCATGGACGGGATCAATCCCAACTTTAGCAATGACTTGTGCCCCGATGATCTTGACCGTGTGATGGACGTGCTTGAGGGCGCTTTTGCCCGCATGCCTGCATTGACCAAAGTGGGGATCAAACGTGTGGTGAACGGCCCGATCACCTATACGATTGATGGCGCCCCTTTGGTTGGCCCCATCCCGCACAAACGCAATGCATTTTGCATTATCGGCCTGCGCGCAGGACTGGGCGAAGGCGGCGGACATGGTTGGCTGTTGGCCCAGCAGATTGTCCATGGAGAGGCCTGCTATGACACATGGTGCCTTGATCCGCGCAGATTTACTGGGCATGCGAATATGGAAATGACAGCGCTGAAAGCGATTGAGGATTATCAGAACGAATTCCGCTTTCATTTCCCCCATGAACACCGCCCCGCCGGACGGCCTGCCAAGACGACGCCACTGACACCAATCCTTGCGGCTGCCGGGGCAGAGTTCACTGTGGTCAACGGCTGGGAGCGGGTGGATTACATCAAGCCTGCACCAGACTTTCACCCGACCCTTGGCTTCAATTTTGATGAAACCTTTGACGTCGTCGCGGCCGAGGTCAAAAACGTGCAGCAGAACGTCGGCCTATGTGAAGTAAATGGGTTCAATCGCTTGGAGATCACAGGAGCCGACTGCCATGCATTTCTGGATCGGATGATTTGCGGCAATGTTACAAAGCGCGATGGCCGAGTGGGGCTTGGGTATCTGTTAAACCACTATGGCATGATCAAAAGCGAAGCCACGGTCGCCAATCTTCCTGCGTCAGACCGGGGGCCCGCACGGGTCTGGTACGGGTCTGCCGCAGCGTCTGAAACACACGATTTAGAGTGGTTAACCACGCATGTCCGTGACGATGAAGACGTCCACATCAAAAGTCTGACCAACGACCAGACGATCCTTGTGCTCGCCGGTCCAAAGGCCCGTGACGTGCTCTCTGCCTGCGCGCGCGGCGACTGGTCGCAAAAAGCGTTCCCGTGGTTGTCTGTCCGCGAGGCATTTGTCGGATTTGCACCTTCCACTGTCTTGGCCGTCAGCTTTTCCGGAGAGCTCGCTTATGAAATCCACGTCCCCAACGCGTCGCTGTACGCGGCTTATCTTGGGCTCAGGGAGGCTGGCAAAGCCCATGGAATGCAACTGTTCGGCGCACGGGCGGTTAATGCGATGCGTATAGAAAAGGGCTTTCTGCACTGGAAGGCCGATCTGCTCACCGAGTTTGATCCCTTTGAAACCGGTCTGGATCGATTTGTGAAATTGGAGAAGGGTGATTTCGTCGGTCGCGACGCCCTAATAAGACGTCAGGCTAAAGGATCCTCAAAGCGGTTAGTCACGCTTGAAATTGCAACGACGGACGCGCCCGCTCACGGCGGTGCGTCTGTCATGGTGGATGATAAGGTTGTAGGAACGATCACATCCGGGGAATGGGGGCACCGCGTGGGCAAGAATCTTGCCTATGCGTTTGTTAATTTGGATGTTGCTGAACCAGATGTGATGCTCGAAGTTGACATGTGCGGACTGCTGGTGAGCGCAAAAGTGATTCAAGCGTCACCCTATGATTCATCTCATCAATTAATGCGACGTTGAAAACGATAATCTTTGGCTTCAAAGGAATTCAATCAAGATGAATTATACCCCCTCAACAGCCTTGATTGGCACACCTGCCATTCGAAGTATTCTGACCGGGCGTTTCTGTTCTGCTGCGATCTCAACGATCTTGATGGTAGTCTTCAGCATTCGCGTGATTGATCTGACCGACAACGTCATATTGGTCGGTGTGATCGTTGCCTTGCGCATGGTTGGTAGCGCGCTTGGTGCGCTTGTTGCCCCACGGCTGTCGCGGGTTCTTGGCCTACCCCGGCTTTTGTTAAACGCAGACCTTGCGGCGGCTGTGATCGTGGTTATTGCCGCCCTCGTTCCAGCATCGGGCGAAGTATCGGCGCTGCTGGTTGCAGCGTTTGTGTTAGGGGTCACTTTTGTTATTTCAAACATCACCATGATTTCAGTCGGGCCGGAATTGGTTGGCTAAGACCAAAAGCATGTCTGGAACGGCAGGGTTCAGACAGCGCAAGCTTTGGCTGTTGTGTTCAGCGGGTTGCTGACCGGTTTAATTTATGCCTCAGGGCCTGTGCTGTGGCTTCTTGTTATATCCGCAATCGGTTTTGTGATTGCTGGATTTATTACCTCGTTTCATGCGCCCAACTTGCCCGATGAACCCCCTACGTCAGCGGCGGGTACACTAACTTCCGGCATCACGCAGGCCGTTCTCGCGGCCGTGCCGGTGGCTTTC
>ERZ802819.948-NODE-948-length-18629-cov-18.5155_pt1 | contig 18629 bp, 24 predicted proteins | sample MGYA00345647_ERZ802819 | MGnify/ENA primary metagenome ERZ802819 (study PRJEB30503, sample SAMEA104212355) | marine metagenome | biome: Westerlies Biome; feature: [SRF] surface water layer (ENVO:00010504) within the epipelagic zone...; material: water...
CCCATGGTTCCGGCCAAGATCGACCCTGTGAACCGGGCTGCGTTTAGGCGCGTGCGAATGGCTGTATCGGTTGTGAGCTCAGTGGACAGTGCTGCGTAGGGCAGATTCACGCCGGTGTAGGCGGTCATCAGCAGGATGGCCATCACCACGTAATAGATCGTGCGTTGCAGGACGGTTCCTTCCGGCACCCACCACATCGCCGCCAGGCTGATCCCCAACGGCAGGGATGCGCCAAGCATCCAAGGCAGTCGTGGTCCCCATCGGCTTTGGGTGTGATCACTCATCCAGCCAATCAGGGGATCGTTCAACGCATCCCAAACCTTGATCACGGTGAGCAGTGAACCCGCGATGAAGGCGGGCAAACCCGCTGCGCAGGTGAAGAAAGGAAATAAGTAGAACCCCAAGAGTGTGGCGGCCAAGCCAGTGCCTGCATCTCCGAAGCCATAAGCCACCATCAGGCGGCTGCGGGATCCACCCAGCTGGGCTTCTGACGTTGTCAAGCGAAGAAAGGGGTCGGACGGACAGTCATAATGAAGCGGTACTGACCCAAACACCACCTTTTACTGAAGGTAGTTCGTCTGTATCAGTGCGGGCGTAGTTTAGTGGTAAAACCTCAGCCTTCCAAGCTGATGATGCGGGTTCGATTCCCGCCGCCCGCTTGATCAAAGCCGCAGGTTCGAAACCTCGTCTTCAGCCACGAGTAAGACAAAGCTTCGGCTTTGCATCGGGATTGTCACGCCACGGAATGGCACCGGCTGGTCTGGAAAATCCTGTGGTGCAGGCAGGGATGTATCGATCACACGCGTCCACGGCGATGCCGGAATGGGCAGTTCGAAATCCAAGGTCTCTTTGTGGGCGTTGAAGCCCATCCAGATCACGGCACCGTGGCTTCCCATGTGCAAGCTGGTGGCTACGGAGCGAGACCAGGCCGCCCAGTCCGGTTTTGAGAGGTCCACGCCATGCCATTGGCGCCACAGATCGGTGTGGTCCTGAGGATGTTTCTTTGTGGTTTCCCGGGCCGGAATCAACGGGTTGAACAGCTGCGGTAAGGCCTGACGCAACTTCAACAGACGTTTGAGGAAGAGCTTGAGCTCCAAATCACAGTGGTCTTCGTTCCAAACCATCCAGCCCAAAGGACTGTCTTGGCACCAGGTGTTGTTGTTCCCCCCCTGGCTTCGGCCCACTTCATCACCCATCAGCAGCATCGGTACGCCACGGGCCAGCAGCAGGGTGCTGAGCAAATTGCGTTGTTGCCGTCGTCGCAGTGCCAACACCGCTGGCTCGGTGGTGGGTCCTTCGATGCCGTGGTTCCAGCTGTTGTTGTGGTTGTCGCCGTCGCGGTTGTCTTCGCCGTTGGCCAGGTTGTGCTTGCGGTTGTAACTCACCAGGTCGGCAAGGGTGAAGCCATCGTGGGCCGTGATGAAGTTCACGGAGTGGCCAATGGCTACGGCCTTGCCGTCGTAGAGGTCTGGACTGCCCTTAAAGCGTTGGGATAGAGCCCATGTGCTGTGCTCATCACCCTTCCAAAACCGGCGTAATCCATCGCGGAAGTGACCGTTCCAGGTGGCAATTCGTTTGGCTGGAAAGTCATTCAGTCGATACAAGCCACCACAATCCCAAGGCTCGCTCACCAATTTCAGGTCGCTGAGCTCGGGGTCGGCTTCCATCGCCGTGAACAGGGGGGGGTGGTCCAAGGGCTTGAGTTGTGCTCCCCGGCTGAGCTCAATGCCAAGGTCGAAACGGAAGCCGTCAATGCCCAGTTCAACTGCCCAGCAGCGCATCGATTCCAAGATCAGCTGTGTGCTGATCGGATCGTTTGCAGCGATTGAGTTGCCGCAGCCGCTCACATCGAGATATTCACCTTCGCTGTTTTGGTGGTAATAGGTGCTGTCAGCAACCCCACGCCAACTCAGCGTTGGACCATGGCGATTGCCTTCGGTTGTGTGGTTGTACACAACATCCAACAGCACTTCGATGCCGGCGTCGTGGCAGGCGGCGACCAGCTGACGCATCTCATTGCGCGCTTGAAGTGGATCGTCTACCGAGCAGTAGCCGTGGTGGGGTGTGAACCAATTCAGCGGGCTGTAGCCCCAAACATTGTCCCGACCTGGAGGGGCATCAGCGGGATCAAAACTGAACACGGGCAAGAGCTCAATCGCCGTTACCCCGAGCTCCTGAAGGTAGGGAAGCTTCTCAATAACCCCTTGATACGTGCCTCGGTTTGATGGATCAACACCGGAATCACTCGCCCGGGTGAAGGCACCCACGTGCAATTCATAAATCACCGAACGTTGCCAGCTGTGGCGGGGCCGAGGGTGGGCTTCGAAGTCGAACCGCTGCCGCTCACTCACCACGCCCTTGAGGCAAGCATGGGCATTGGGCGAGGGACCCGTGGCCAGGACTCGGTCGTAAACATCCCAACCGGTGATCGCTCGGGCTGCTGGATCCAGCAGCACCTTCGAGGGACAAAAACCATGGGCTCCCGGAGCAAGGGGGCCAAACACTCGATAGCCGTAGCAGCAGCCCTCGTTGAGACCCTCCACTTCGACATGCCAGTAATCCCCCGATCGATGCCGTCGGCCATCGAGCTCGATCACCTGTTCCGGCACCCGATCACTGCCGTTGCGAAACAGCAAAAGCTCGATGCGATCTGCGGCTGGGGCGGCCAGGGAGAAATTCACTCCACGCGATGTTGTGCTGCTGCCCAAGGGCCAGGGCCTGCCGGGATGAATGCCGCTCAAGGCCTGGTGGTGATGTGGCCTTCAAACTAGTTGTTCGCTCCGCCCTTGAGTGTCATGACCATGACCACTGCCTTGGAGGCCGGTCGACCGCCGCAGCAGGTGCGCAACGATCTATGGCTTTTCCCGCCGAATCGGGATTGCCAGGGCGGCAGTTCCTGGTGGTTAAACATCGACCCTGAGCCGGTCTTGATTGACTGCCCGCCCTTGACGCAGGCCACGATCACGGCCCTCAAAGAATTGGCCGCGAACCGTGAGGCGCGCATTGTGTTGACCAGTCGTGAAGGCCATGGCCGGTTGCGACGGTTGCAGGAGCAGCTCGATTGGCCGGTGCTGGTGCAGGAGCAGGAGGCCTACTTGTTGCCCAATGTGGAGCGCCTCGATTGTTTTAAGGATGAGCACACCACAGCCAGTGGATTGCGTCTGCTTTGGACCCCTGGACCAACCCCAGGCAGTGCCGTTGTGTTGGCGCCGGCCCCTGTTGAGCTGTTGTTCTGCGGGCGTTTGCTGACTCCACTGGCTCCGGGATGTCTCGGACCGTTGCGACATGGCCGCACATTTCACTGGCCTCGCCAGCTCTCCAGCCTGGCGAAACTGCGGTCTTGGATTCCCCCAGAATTCAGTCCTCAACTGGCTTCTGGGGCTGCTCTAGGGGCGCTGCGTGGGGAGCGTTTGGTGCCCTTCTCCGGGTGGAGTAATCAACCCATCAATCCGTAATGCATTGCGCCACAAGACATTTCGCTTGCAGCTACCGGTTGAACTCCATACGATTAGCCCGCTTGTGGAAGGCATCGGCGCGACCACAACGACGTCTCAGAGCTGTTTCCGCACCCCCCTCGTTTTCCTTCAAATGAACAAAGCTGATTTGGTCAATCTGGTTGCGGCTCGCACTGAGCTCACCAAAACCGACGTGTCCATGGTTGTGGATGCCGCGATCGACACCATCATCGATTCCGTCGTTGAAGGCAAAAAAGTTTCCATCCTTGGTTTCGGCTCCTTCGAGCCCCGTGAGCGTTCGGCTCGCCAGGGCTTGAACCCTAAAACTGGCGAAAAAATTGCCATCCCAGCCAAGCGCGTTCCTGCATTCACTGCCGGCAAGATGTTCAAAGATCGCGTTCAGGGCTGATCCCTTCGAACAATCCGTTCGCCTAGGCGGCTGAAGAGGCCGCCTTTTTTAATGCGTTGTCCGGACCATCTCTTTCTGCAGCTCGACCAGGGCCGCCGGCTGAAAGAGCGAAGCGGTTATCGAGGCCGATTCGCTCCATCTCCAACCGGTGTGTTGCATTTCGGCAACCTGCAAACGGCGCTGCTCTCTTGGCTCCAGGCCCGCCGCTTGGGTGGGGAGTGGCTCCTGAGGATCGACGATCTCGATACGCCACGGAATCGGCCGCAATCGGTGCTGCGGATTCAATCCGATTTGCGCTGGCTTGGTTTGCATTGGGATGGCCAGCCCATCTTGCAAAGTTCTCGCCGCGGGATCTACAGCTCTTGGTTGTCGTTCCTGCGTCGCAGTGGTCTTCTGTTTGCGTGCCGTTGTTCGCGCCGTGATCTGGCCGGAGAGCCGATTTATCCCGGTACGTGTCGAGCGATTGATGCGGGGTGGGGATGGCAGGCGCAGCGTCTACCGAGTTGGCGTTTACGGGTGCCTGATCACAATCCCTACGGCAGCGGAGATGTGGTGGTACGACGCGCTGACGGCTTTATCGCTTACCAGCTCGCCACGGTGATCGATGAATTGTCTTTTGGAATCAGCGATGTGGTTCGTGGCAACGATCTCCGCGATGCGTTACCGGCCCAACACAGCATTTATGCGGCATTAGGCCAGAGCTCTCCTCGGTTTTGGCATGGTCCTTTGCTCTGTGACGACGATGGCCTGAAGCTTTCGAAGCGTGAAGCAAGTGCTGGTTTGGATGTTGCACGTTCCAATGGTGATGACGCTGCCCATGTGATCGGTCAACTGGCGGCCGGCCTCGGTTTGGTTCCGCTGGGAACACGCCTTTCGACAAAAGAGCTGTTGTGCGAAGTCCGTGATGGCAGCAATCTCCCTCTGTTTTCTTAAGGAAGGATTCGGGATCACCAGCACAGATTCGCCCCATATTGATTGTCATCTCATCCCGAGCCGTCCATGTCGACTTGCACGATCTGCGGTGGCAGCGGCGTTCAACGCGTGTCTAGCCAGCGTTTACGCACTTGCCTCGTTTGCCTTGGTCAAGGCAGTCTTTCAGCGGCAGTTAAGCCCGCCCCTCTTAGTCACCAGCCTGGTGCTGTAGCAGGTTTGAAGGATTTGAGTTGTCTCACCAAGCCAAGAACCTGAGCTTTAACCCAACGGTGCTTTTTCCTTGTTGCGCAGCACGAACAGCGTTGCCGTTCCCACCACCACCAACAGTGGTACGGCCGTGAAGAGCAACAGGGCGATTGCGGAATAATCGGTATACACGGTGAAGCTGTTGCTCGAACTTCGGCCACTATCTCAGGAAATGGACCTTGCCACCCCTGATTGTTTGCACCGAAATAGTTCACATATAAACAGTTCACACCGAAAAGCTCGCGTTATGTCGCTTGCCCGCCATAGCGCCATTGGCTTGATCTCAGCCCGTGTTGTCGTCGTCCTTGCGGCCATCGCCTCCGGCGCCTCCGAGGTGAATGCCCAGGGGTTCGATCGCTTCAACAGCGATGCTCTCCGTTGTTTGCAAAGTGGGCATCGAGGGGTGTGTCAGCGCGCTTTGGACGACGCTGAAGTGCTGCAACGGCTTGCTTCGAGTCGGCAGGCTTATCCCTGCCAAACCCTGCTTCTCGGGGTTCAGGCCGATCTCATCCTTCAACAGTTGGGAGATGGCCGCGGTGATCGAGCGATTTCAGATCTTGAGGCGGCCCGCCGCGGCTGTTCTGGCCTTTAAGGCTTTTGCAGTTCTGTGTTGAATTTATTCTGATTGATCGTGCCCATTGTTGATGAAATCTGCAAAGCAGTGAGATGCGATCGTTTCGAAATACTCGTCAACAATTTCAACAGCATTCATGCTTGCCTCGGCATTGAGAATGCAGTTCACATAACAGGCGATTGCATCGCCCAAGATCTCGAATCGTCCGGCAGGAATGGATTGCTTGCCATCGTCGAATAAAACCTCAAACGTCATCGTTTAACCAGGCACGATGGTTATGCCAGTTTAGTAAATTATTGCTGTCAATGTATTGCTGAACACGGGTTGTTGAAGTGTCTTCGCTTGTTTCTAGAAAGTATGAGACCATTTCTGTGATCACAGCCTCACTCAACCCCTCGCTTGATCTTATCTAAGTTGTTGTCGGATTAGATCGATTCGGCTGGTGTTTTTGGGGTTGGTTTGGATGTTGGGGGAAGGGGTGCGCGGATCCCTGATGTGTCGTGAATTGGGCGGGGTGCCGAGCGCTTTGCCCAGGCTGGCGTGATTGAGCCTCTGCTCACATCCACAATTTGGTCTCCTGGGCGTTATCGTTTGGAAAATAGTGTTGAGTCATGGGAATTATTAATGGCGTTTTGGATGTCGTGTTGCGAAATCCTTTCGACGACAAAAGTAAATTTTTTAAGAAATCTCAATATGCTTTTGGCCCAAGAGTCGTTTTAGGTTCTGTTTTCGCAGCCGTCGGTGTTTTTGGATTTGCATTTTCAGGTCTTGTTTGGGAATTTAAGGGGATTGAATTAGGTCTTACCGCCCTGATTACGTCTTTTATTGCCCTTGTTTTTAGTATTATTTTTCTCTTCCCATTCTCAAAGTCACAGCCAAAGCCGAAACAAGTTGCTCCTCTAAAGCAAAATAATATTGTTCAAACTAAGACGACGAAAATTGAGGCCATGCCTGCAGACAAGCCTGAAGAAATCCTTGAAGCGGAGGGTATTGAAACCACGATGACAACCGCAGAGGAGATTCGTAATCAACTTGCTATGACCGAAAAGGAAAAGCCAGCTGTCGTTCTTGTCAATTTCTCAACCGAATATTTGGTTCCAGGCAATTCCCTTGGATCTTCGAAGCGAAAGCCTGGTAAATCACTCGACACATTTCGTGAATCGGCGAAGGAATTGTATAAAAGTCAGTCTTAAGTCGTCTTAAATTTCAACAAATTTGTTTCTTCATATGTATCAATTAGAAAATTTTTAATTTTTCTTTGTGCATCCAGCTGATCCAATCTGCTGATATCTCCTGGGGACAGACCGCTTCGCATTCCAAATTGCTGCTGCAACTCCCAAAGCCTTCCTGTTCCATCCGTTCCTGCATCACCTTTGCGCGTTTGGCTCGCTCTGGCTGACCTTGGGGCAATTGGCCAAGATGCGCCAATTTGGCCGCCACAAATAAGCTGGCGGAAGCATTCCGGCAGCTGGCAACGCAAGCACCACAACCGATGCACGTCGCCGTGTCGAATGCTTTCAGGGCTTGTTGTTGACCGATGGGTTGAGCATTGGCATCAGGCGCTTGGCCTGTCCCCGTTGAGCAATAGCCCCCAGCTGCAATTAATCGATCCAGTGCAGATCGATCCACCATCAAGTCTTGGACCAATGGAAATGTTTTGGTTCGCCAAGGTTCCAGTGTTAACACTGCGCCATCTTTGAACTCTCGTAAATACAGTTGGCAAACCGAGGTGGCTGCTTTAGGGCCGTGGGCCTGTCCGTTCACCAAGAAACCGCAGCTTCCGCAGATTCCTTCACGACAATCGTGATCGAAGTTAATCGGCCGCTCTCCAGAGGTGATTAATTGCTCATTCAGTTGATCAAGTGCCTCAAGCAGGGAGAGATCAGACGACACACGCTCCAGTACGTAGGTTTCATAGGAGCCCAAATCCGAGGCTGTTGTTTGCCGCCAAATCCGCAACGTGAGTTTCATTTGTAACTCCGGGTGCTGGGCTTTATAGAGGTGAATTCCAATGCTTCTGTATGGCGGATGGGCTCTTGATCGCCGTTGTATTCCCAGGCTGCGATATGGGCAAAGTTGGCGTCATCTCGCAGGGCTTCGCCCTCTGCACTTTGATGTTCTTCGCGGAAATGGGCACCGCATGATTCCTCTCGCGCCAGGGCATCGCGCAGCATGAGATCCGCAAGTCCGAAAAAGTCACTGACGCGTAATGCTTTCTCGAGTTCGGCATTCGGTCCATTGGCCTCACCAGGGACGCGCACCTCGTGCTGGAAGCGTTCCGAGAGGTCAGCAACATCCTGGAGACCCTGCTTCAAACCCTGCGCATCACGGCTGATGCCGCAGTGGTTGATCATCACGGCGCCAAGCTCCCGATGAAATCCATCCACCGGCGTGTTGCCTTGGCTGTTGAGCAGGCAATCGATGCGCGTTTGGGTGCTGTGGAGGGCGTCTCGGCAGGCGGGATGATCGTCTTGAATTTGATCTCCTGGATGGCCTGCGAGCCAGCTCGTCACTGTTGATGGGGCAATGAAATACCCATCCGCCAGGCCCTGCATTAAGGCACTCGCTCCCAATCGATTCGCGCCGTGTTCGGAGTAGTTGGCTTCACCAAGAACAAACAACCCCGGAATCGAACTCATTAGTTGATAGTCCACCCATAGTCCACCCATCGTGTAGTGCGGAGCTGGATAGATCCGCATCGGTTTCTGATAGGGATCGTCGCCGCTGATGCGCTCATACATCGTCATTAAATTGCCGTATCGCCCGGCGATGGTGTCGCGTCCTTCTTTGGCGATGGCGTCGTTGAGATCGAGGTACACCGACCGACCTCCAGGGCCTACACCGTGGCCTGCATTGCAGAGTTCTCGCGCCCGCCGTGATGCAACATCGCGCGGGGTCATGTTCCCGTAGGTGGGGTACATCCGCTCTAAGAAATAATCCCGTTCGTCCTCTGGAATCTCATCGGCTGGCCGCTGGTCTCCAGCCCGTTTGGGCAACCAGATCCGACCATCATTGCGAAGACTTTCGCTCATCAGCGTCAGCTTGCTTTGGAAGGCATCACCACTTGGAATGCACGTGGGATGGATCTGCGTGAAACAGGGGTTGGCAAATAGGGCTCCCTTTCGATGGGCGCGCCAAATGGCGCTGGCGTTGGATTTCAACGCGTTGGTGGAGAGGAAGTACACGTTGCTGTAACCACCACTGCAGAGCACAACGGTGCGTGCCGTATGCACCTCAAGCTCACCGGTTAAAAGGTGTCGGGCCACCACTCCGCGGGCGACGCCATCAACGGTGATCAGCTCCAGAACGTCGCGGCGCGTTAGCAAGCGCACGCGTCCAAGTTCCACCTGGCGCATCAAGGCTTGATAGGCGCCATACAGCAACTGCTGGCCCGTCTGTCCGCGGGCATAAAAGGTGCGGCTCACCAGTGCCCCCCCGAAACTACGGGTGGCCAAGCTGCCGCCATATTCCCGAGCGAAGGGAACCCCTTGGGCGACGCATTGGTCGATGATGCCGCTGCTGATTTCAGCCAGCCGCTGACAACCAGCTTCGCGAGCTCGGAAGTCGCCCCCTTTCAGCGTGTCACTGAAAAGTCGATTGATGCTATCCCCATCGACAGCCACGGCACGGGCTGCATTGATGCCCCCTTGTGCTGCCACCGAATGGGCACGGCGTGGGCTGTCGTGGAAACTCAGCACCGTCACCCGATAACCCTGTTGGGCCAAGGTGGCAGCGGTTGAGGCTCCCGCAAGACCGGTGCCCACGACAAGGATGTCGATTTGGCTTTTGCGCAGTGGACTGATTAAGGGACTCGTTTCGCGGGTGCGACGCCAGGCGTCGGCGAGGGGGCCTGAGGGCAAGCGTGGGTCGGGGAGGCCGCTCATGCTTGGGCACCTAGGGCAAGGCCAAGGCTGATCAGGAGAAACCCTCCGCTCAAGAGCGCTGCGAGCAGCCGTCCGCCAAACCGAATCGCGCTTTTGTTGGCAGGATCCAGCCAACCCAAGCTGCGGTGGGCTGCCTCCGTTCCGTGAACGAGATGAAGTCCGATGGCTAAAGCACCCAGGCCATACACAGCAAGGCTGAGGGGCTGGTGCAGCACATGCACCAAGGCCTCTCGCTCATGACCATCCATCGGTCGTGGAAAACGAAGCTGCTTCAAGTGCAGGCCGAGAAAGCCCAGCGTGATCACACCAGCGATTGTTTTGCTTCGACTCGCCCATGCTGCAAACGGTTCGGAGCGTCGACTGTTGAGTTGGGCCGTATTTCCAGCCTGTCGATTGCGAAGCCCTTTGTGAATGCTCAAGCTGATATGCAGCAGGCTGGTGAGCGCCAGGCCAAGTTCCAAGGGCTTCAACAAGGGGTTGTGGTGCAGGCCACTGGCATAGGCCTCAAAGCTGGCTGGTGCTCCGAGGGCAGACGTCAACCCTCCAAGATGAACCACAAGAAATAAAACGAGTAACAGGCCGCTCAGCGCGTTGGCGTTTCGAATCGTGCTTGTAAGAGGCATCCGGGTGAAAAGCAGCAGACGGTGAGATCTGTCAAACGGGGCGTTCTTGTAAGGGTCGCAAATGAAGCTCCACCGGCAAAGGATTGAATCAACACTCAATTCAACGCAACGTTGCTGGTGCCTAGGCAGAACGTCCATCGGTTTTTAAGGTGATGGTTGTGGCTCATCTCAGGCTCTGATTTTCGTTCGTCGCCGTCGTTGGTTGGTTGTCCTTGTGGCGGCGGCATGTGTTTTGACCTTAATTTTTGGTGTATGGAAGCCGGCGATTCCACCCCCTCCCGATGGGCAAGTTGCCCAGCCCATTGATTGGGGACCATCTCAGGCCAAAACGGAATCTCCGGCGCTTCCTGAACTCAATGTTGGGGCTTATGTCACCAACATCAACAACATCGACCTTCTCGATGATCAGTTCACGATCGAGATGCTGCTTTGGACGGAGTGGTCTGGGGATCCGGCCGCCAATCCCAGTGATGAATTAATGGTTCTCAATGGCATGTATGACGGTGATATTCAACGCTTTGAGCGGGTGAGTCGTGAGAATCGTTTTGAAACAACTTGGAGTTTGTATCGCGTTCGCTCATCTGTGGTTAAACATTGGCGGCTTCAACGCTATCCCTTTGATACCCAGATTCTCCACGTTAATGTTGGCTTAGAGAATCCATTACAACCAGTCAATCTTGGTTTAACCAAAGAGAATGGTTTTTCAATTAATCCAGGCCTTTTGTTGTCGGGTTGGACTCTGGACCAGCCCAGCTCCTACGTTTCTAGTATTAGTTTGATGAGTGATCTGGGTCAGCCACCGGAGGAAGGTGTTGTGATCCGCCGTCAATCGACGGTGTCATTTGATTTGCCCATTCAAAGACGAAGCCTTCTGTTTGTAGCTCCTGATTTCTTGGGTTATATGTTGGCTGTTGGCTTGTGTTGTATGAGCTTATTAATTACCCATAGTCGAGATGATCTGATTCTTGCTGCGGTTGTTTCTGCTGGTGGAAATTATGTATTTATTGCCGGGAATCTTCCCGTTACGGCGATGACTGGGTTTATTGGTAATTTGCAGCTCATTGTTTTCTTGGGGATTTTGTATGTGGTTGCTGCTGATGAAATGATCGATAATCAACTGACCCATTACAGCCAAACCATTTCACGCATCTTGCGCGTTCTGCTTCTGCCCAGTTACGTCGGAATCACCATTCTTGGCATTGTCTTGATTATTCCCTAATTGAAACTTTATGGATCCATCATCTGAGAACTTGCCCATAGACCATCCCCATGGTTTGTGGACCCTTGTGACAACGTCAATCTCTCTTGTATTGCTACTCATTGGTGGTTTTTTAATTCAGCCACGTCTCACTGAGCGTCGGATCAGAATCGACGATCAATTCATTCTCACCCCGAGTGAAGTGGCTGCCTTGCCTTCTGAAACGCTCGTGGTGGTTTTAGATCGCGAGGATGGTCAAGATCAAAATGATTTCAAATACAAGCTTCTACAACTAATTCTTGAGCGCAGTCAGCAGCCCTATGCCTTGGGCTTTGGCGCCATGATTCAGTCGCAAGATGAAGCGGTCAAGGCCATTTCCCGTGGGTTTGATTCGCAACGCAATCCGATGGGGCTCACCGTGGGGGTTTATGGCGCTGGTGCTGTACTCAATGAGCATTTGCATCCGATCGAAATCCCCGTGGCTGGCGGAGTTTTGGGTTTGCGGGCCGGCTGGACCTACCGAGAGGAATTGCCTAAACTTTCCACGATTCAAGATACGGCTGATCTCCAAGAGATTGTTCTTTTGCAAGGTCTTGGTTGGAGTGATGTAGAGATATTTGATGCTGCAGGGTTGCGCACGTATACAGCTCGTCCACAGGAACTTTTTCGATTAGTTGATAATCGTCGTGTGCAATTGTTCCCAAGGGGTATTGCAGAACTAGAAGATGAGGAGCCGCTTGTTCGCGCTGCGACGAATCACACTGTGCTGGATCCATATCTTCTGATTGCCTATCCATTTGCAGGATTTTTCTATGTTGATCCAGACAATCTGCGCTTAGCTAAAGCCATTCGATCTGGGTTCGAACGCGCTATTGAGGATGGCTCTTATCAAGAGCTCATTGATCAAACTGTGTTTACACCTTGGCTCAAGAAGCACCTCAACCTTGCCAATCGAAAGGTTTTAGTTCTAGCCAATCCCAGTGCGGCTGAGGTCTTGTCCGCGGTCAAGCCCGATCATTGGATTGTGCCTTGGCATGAGCTTTTGCAGGGCGATATGAACCGTGGTGATCAATTGTGTACCTTGCGTCAATTCAAGGCACTCTGTGATTAAAAATATGTAAGTGGGTCGTTTTAGAAGTTTTTTATTTCGCCTGTATATTATGCCTTATCTGATATTTGTAGTGCAGTCACCATCTGTTTGAATTTATCGCTCTCTGTGTCTTCCGCCATATCCTTGAGAAGCTCCTTGCTGTCTTCACCTAGGTTTTCAAGGGTTTTCGCAGTGTAATCAAAGTTATCAAAAATTGTTTCGACAGACCATACATAGTTGTTCTCAATGGCGTAGCTGCAAATGCTTTTAACGACTTCATCTTGAGTGGCTCGGATACCTTTTTTCCAAAGGTCATCAATAATAAAGTCCACGGTGACAGATCCTTCCAGCATTGGATCGAGGTCAAACGCAAGAATGCAGCCGAGTTCATTAAATGTGTCAACCCATGAATTATTGGCTTCGAGGCAGTCCTTGATGATGGAATGAGCCTCTTGCTTTGTGGTCACGGGATACGACGCAGGATCCATTACTTTTAGGACATCCTTGTGGTCCTTGCTGCGATATTTAGGAAGAATTCAACTCCCTTGGTTTCAAGACATTGAAAAGTGACATATCCCATGGCCTAAGGCATGCCAAGCAGTCGTTCCAATCGGTTTGCGATTCTTAAGACAGAAGATGCATTTATTAAAAATTAATTTTATCTGATCATGATGTTGGTATTGAACGCTTGAGAAGCATGGCCGGAATCAGATTTGAGGCAGAGCGCAATTCCGTGTCTCAGCGCAGGATTAGCAATCAATCCCAACTGCTTGGTGTCGAGATCGACACCTCAGAAAAAGTGTTCTTGATGAGGCAAGGCTATCTCCCGATTGATTTTGCCTTGATTCATCGTTATGAGACATATCTACGCAGGGGAGATAAACATTCCAGTGCTTCCTCCACTCAGAGTGAAGAGCTATAGCTTCCAGTCTTATTCATTATTTCTGTTGAACAAGATATTTGGTTGAAAACAAAGCCTTTGATTTGAGCTCTTGGTTATTCGCTTGTTGTCGTTTCGCTCAATGACACGACTGCTTTGCAATGGTTGAGATATTCATCTGCTGTCATCTCGTTTTTAGCTGTATAGGTTTGGCGGCTCAAGATTTCAAATTCAGCAATTGGTTCTTGATGCAGATGCCCCACGGTGGGCATTCTTCTCAGATGGCTCTTGCAAGTGAAGTCGATGCTAAGTCGATCGGTCCCGCTAATTGGCTTGAGTAGCTTTCCTTCTAAAGGCATCCCGTCGTAGGGATCCGTTCCGTTGCAGTTTTGAAAGGCGTTGTGAACAGCCACCAGAGCTTCTTTCACGTGGTAACGACCACCGCGCCTGCGGTCGTGTTTCGTCAGGCGTCGTGCTTCGCGATTTAAGACCCTCTTGTAGTCGTCCGGTGTGAGCTTTAGCCACTTGGGTGGCTTGAAATTACTAATGTCCATAGTGTTCAATTCAACCGACTGCTTTCAAGGCTGCTGTCTTCTCCTTCTGCCTTCATTGTTCTGGCTCGGATCCGAATCAAAGCCGGTTGCGTGGACGATTACATCGCCATGAGCAAAGCCACAGATGATTTGGTCCAGCAACATGAATCTGGAACAGCACACCATGTTTTCGTTTCGGACCCACAAGATCCACTGTCTTTCACCTGGGCCGAGGCTTTCGTAAACGATGAGGCGTTCCTTGAGCATTTAAATGCTCCCCATATCGCCAAGTATTTCAAGGAGCATGAACGCCTCGGCGAATCATTCAGCCTTGAGTTTTACGGCACCATCGGAGAGCCAAGCTTGAAAGCTATGCAGAGCTCTGGTCTTTCATTTACGGTATTTGAAACAGCTTGTGGTTTTACCAGACTGAAATCATGACTTAAACAATTAATCCATAAATAGTGAGGAGATTAATTTAAATATTCTAGCTGAGGTATATTGGTCTTTTTATTCAGTGAGCGGGGCGAGCATCGTTTCGAGCTATCTTGCTTATGTAAGGTCTTTTAGGCTGCGACGGTGTTGTGTGTGAGCATCTGTCTCACTGCGGTGATAGCAATCAGCACAACGATCTCGTCAAAAGGCAACTGCCTTCTGGGAGTTGGCATGGACGTGGTCTGCTTCATCTTTGACGATCGACTCAACGACGTCTCTCATTGACATTGGTTGGTTGTCACCTCTTACTTTCCACATGCTGTTTGGCTTGTTCCAATAATGAACGGCGGTGGGAACAGCAGGTTGGTTCAACCACTCATCTGATTGTTCAACCAGCATCCTTCTGTACGTCTTCACTGCCTCTACTTCCACTGCTTCACCCAACAGAGCAGCAAGCTCGTGATCGATAAGGGTGGTGATGGCGAATGCCCAGTAGATGATCACAGCAATGTGGCGTGCCAAGAACCTGTCGCCCCAGTTCTTTAATCCATTGAGGTCTCGGGCAAAGATGTCTTCGTGGGTTTGTTCGTTTGTGTCCTGGTAACGAGCCAGTTCCAGCGTTTCTCTGATGTTGCCTTTTCGATCTAGTCCAATTGTTTCTAGGTAATGGCAGGCACTCTCTTCTGCGGTGTACGCGGTACGAGCAATGATTTCCAGTGATGCTGCCCTTCGCTCATCAGCTTTGCTCCAAACAACATTCAACAGGCTCTCTCCCGTTTCAATGATTTTGTGAGCAACCTCAGCCTTCCTCGTTTTAGTTTCCATAGGATCACTAACTTCCTACATCTTTTCTAGATCGCTCTCCTGCAACAGTTGTGAATGGATTGTTAAGGTTTAGGTATTTCTTCTATTTATTGTTTTATGGGAGATAGAGAAGCCACATAGTGGTATTAATTGTTTAAAATCAGCTCAGCTCATTGGCCTCCAAGGGGAGCGTCATCACGTTGATCACGTCAAGACCCGTACCTTCCTCAATTGCAGCCCGATGCAATCTGATCTGAACCATCAGACAACCCTGGTATGAGCAGCCCTAGTTAGCTGCACCAAGCGCTGTATCCAGGCTCCTGCCCTACCAGTCCATGGGCTGTAGTGCTTCATTTTGGTGCGAACGTCGTGTTCCATTGCAAAGCTTCAATGGGTTGAACAAGCTGATGGCCTTTTTCAGTTCAGTTGAGTCTCCATGCTCACTAATTCTTGGATCCCTCGCTTTTAATCCCATGGAGACCTTTGCGACGGGAAAGTCGATTGAATGGGATGAACGACACGTATAGCGGTGAGGATCCTGAATCATTGGTTACCAGATGTGGGCGGTAATCAGCCATCATGTGGCAGGTAAGGGAATCAAATGGTGGCTTCCAAGTTCTTTCATGTTCAACACGAGTTCCGCATCGGTAAGTCGGAGACGTGGTGGGAGACAGCCCAGCTAGCCATGGCTCCTGGTGGTGGTTGGGATGAAGCGGTTGCTAAAAATCTTGAGGCTGGCTTTTTTAACCACTCCTTCTGTCCGATTGGACTTGAAGGCCCTGCATTCTGCATCTGGGAAGTCCGCGAAGGAATCAGTGCCGAAGAGTTTCAGGAGTTCATCGATGGTCCAATGGGTGTGAACTTTGGGTTAGGCGCGTGGATGAATATTTGCAGAGAAATCGACGTGGAGCTCGCTGGGAATGTGCCATACCCCAGGAAATTCTGAGAAGAATGAGCCCCCCAAATTGATGATTTACAAGAAAAGGGGGGCGTTAGTCGTTAGCCATTGCAATCAGTGGCGAGTTGGTGCAAAGGCATTCGATCAGACCCTGCTGTAACCCAGCTTGGTTTCGAAAATTTTGAGAGGTAGCCCAAAGGACTCCATCAGCCTTCGGCATTCATCGGCGACAGTGCCGTACACCTCAATGCTGAAGCCATCGCCGAGTTCAGCATGCTTTTGGAGGTATTCCTGGACAGGGGGGTTGGAGACATGTGCACTGAAAGCCTCGTCGTTGGCATAGACCTCTGACCAAACAAAGGTCTGAGGATCCTCCGGATCCTGGTCAAAGGTGTGGTGGATCATGCCCGGTTCAGACGCTTGAACTGCTGCGTCGGTAGCTCGTGCAAGCTCTAAATAAGCATCGATGCATCCAGGCTTCACATGGATACGAGCCAGCAGCATGAAGGGTGTGGATTGATCAAAAACTGCCATGGGATTGGGACGCGATGGGAGCAATCTTTCATGAATCGCACTCCGAGTCTGTTCGTTTGACCGGTGGTGGGCGACCATGTTTTCTGGGATTGGGTTATTCCCAAAATCAAGTGGGATGAATTGATTGGTTGTCGTTACTCAGTAATGCCGTCGCTCCAGCGCAGATATTGCTGTTGCCTTCAGAGCTCTTCAAGACCGAGAGCGAGTCATCCTTTGATGCCCTCAGCCAGCTTGGTTCTTGAAAAGAAGCAATTACATCAACTCACCATGTGAAAATACCATCTCCATTGACTCAACCTTTGTGCTTACTATCTTTATTGACTCAATGTCGTCGCTCTCATCAGCGGATTCAATTTGATGAATTTCTTTCAAAGTATTTAAATATGTAAGGCAATGCTGGCGTATCTCCATTAGCTCCGCATAACAATTTTTGTTGGCCGCATTTACTCGCAATTCAGTATCTGGCTTGATGACTGACTCAGTAAATAGGTCAAGAGCCCGCTGATAAGAAGTGGAGGAAGAAGACATGAATCCTGGCTTTATTTTTATTTGAATCGAAGATCAAGCTACTTGCAGTATCATCGCAAACAAATATGGATCAGTATAAATACTCATAATTGAATTTGTGGCGTTTGTTCTAGAGGTCATTTATTTGTTGAACACACCATCGTGCGTATTACTTCTCACCACATCACCCATGAAAGGGGCATGCAGAGCCCTTCTCTCACCCATGTTGGTTAGAGGTTCACACCTCATTGCCACCCCATAATCCTGCCTTGCTCTCTTTCAGTCAGCAGCAGCATTGGCAACAGCAGCAGTGCTCAATTGACGTCTGGGTGTTGTACACAACAACGAAGGAGGAGCTTTTATACTAAGAATGCAGTCAAAGCCGACTGCTCTATGTCATCTAAGTTCTTCCACGTTCATCACGAGTTCCGTGCTGGCAAATCGCAGCAGTGGTGGGAGACGGCACAAGCAGCCATGGCATCAGGTGGTGACTGGGATCAGGCAATAGCCAAAAACCTAGAAGCGGGTTTCTACAACCACGCGTTCTGTCCTGTCGGCCCTGAAGGTCCTGCCTTTTGCATCTGGGAAGTCCGCGAGGGCATCACAGCAGAGGATTTTCAAGAGTTCATCGACGGTCCCAACGGCGTGAACTTTGGATTGGGAGCGTGGATGAACATCTGCAAGGAGATCAACGTGGAGATGGCAGGAAAACCCCCTTACCCAAGAAAGTTCTGAAAATCCTGAGCATCACCGCACAGGTTGGGGGAATCGTCTCGACTTTGTGATTAGCCTTTATGAGTCACAACTGATCCTGAAACAGGATCGGTGACACCAAGCTCGGGTGATATTTCTTCAAAGAAATCACGGACTTTGTTCAGGTGCTCGATCATCTGCGGTCGGGCAGCGATCAGGCTTTCTTCGCTGTCCCATAAACCTACAAAGCAGTAGCTGCGCTCTCCTGTCTTTGCCCAGTAGGCATCCAACATGCCCTCAGGATTGACCCATTGCCCTGTCTCTGCGATGAACTTTTCCTCGTAACCCTCCTTGCAGAGCACGCGGACATTGTTGAGGTAGGTGGCAGCCATTCGACAGATTCATTTGTAGTCACTCTTGCAGCAACAATTGCATCGAGGGGTGACCCATCGCACATACCCCCTTAGTGACTAGAGGCTTACGCCTAAATGCCACCCCACCAGCCTGTCTTGCTCTCCTTCAGTCAGCAGTGGGTTCATCCAGTCCTGCATCAGCTCAAGTACGACTTGCCGACCTAGTTCTTCAAGTCCGATTGCACGCCATTCTTTGAAGCCCTCAGCAGGGCAAGGGTCATCTGAGTGTCGAGTGTCATTGCAGATGGGTGACTGATTGAAGTATTCCCCGCTGCAATAAAAAACTCCGCCTTGCGACGGAGTGATGGAAATACGTGAGGATTTGTCTAGACATACATGGCGACCATTAATATCTATTGCTTTTTAATATCAGGTTATGTATTTATATAAATCAAGTCGTGTCGTGGTTATGCGATCGCGTCCTGATTGATCAATCGTTCAACCAGCGATCTTGACACCTGCCTTGGTAACAATTTCGACGACCTTATTCATGTCGCCAAGCTCTTTTTCATTGGCCTTA
>ERZ802819.950-NODE-950-length-18605-cov-10.7491_pt1 | contig 18605 bp, 18 predicted proteins | sample MGYA00345647_ERZ802819 | MGnify/ENA primary metagenome ERZ802819 (study PRJEB30503, sample SAMEA104212355) | marine metagenome | biome: Westerlies Biome; feature: [SRF] surface water layer (ENVO:00010504) within the epipelagic zone...; material: water...
ACGGCGCGATTAAGGATGTATTTCGCCCCGCCCATGCAGATTACACCTACCACCACAAATACGGTGTGCGCGACTATCGCGGTGGGGGTCGATCCTCGGCTCGCGAAACCACCATGCGCGTAGCGGCGGGTGCAATTGCCAAAAAGTACCTAGCGTCCCATGCAGGTATATCGATAAAGGGCTATTTATCCGGTATTGGCGCATTACGCCCTCAACCCGTCGACCTCAGCATCGTCGATGACAACCCGTTTTTCTGCCCGGATGCGTCCATGCTGGACGAAATCGCTGCGCTGATAGACGCGGTGCGCAAAGACGGCGATTCCATTGGCGCGGAGGTGTCTGTGGTGGCCAGCGGTGTGCCCGTAGGCCTTGGCGAACCCGTGTTTTCTCGCTTAGACGGCGATCTCGCTGGCGCGCTCATGGGCATCAATGCGGTGAAGGGTGTTGAGGTCGGCGATGGTATGCAGGTCGCCCAGCAGCGCGGTACTGAGCATCGTGATGAGATGACACCGAACGGCTTTACCAGTAATCACGCCGGCGGCATTTTAGGGGGAATCTCCTCGGGCCAAGACATAGTGCTGCGCATGGCGCTAAAGCCCACCAGTAGTCTGACCAACCCAGGTCAGTCCATAGACCGATTTGGCAATCCGGTAGAGGTTGTCACCAAGGGTCGGCACGACCCCTGTGTGGGCATCCGCGCAACGCCCATCGCTGAAGCCATGGTGGCCTTGGTGCTCATGGACCACTTGTTACGTCATCGTGGGCAGATGGGACGCGAAGCGGGACTGCAGCCGCCTCAACCCGAGGCATAAGCGCTAAGCACCCGCAAAAACGCGCTGGCGCTATTCGATAGCGTACGTTTGGCGTGAGTGACGCAGCCTAGCGAGCGGGTGATCGGCGCGCACTGTGGCGTGAGCAGCTGCAGCTCACTGACCATGGTTTGCGGGAGCACGCTCCAACCGACGCCCACGCTGACCAACATGCTGATGGTTTCCAAGTAATTGGTCGAAAGGGCGGGTTTCAGCGCCAGCCCTTCTAAGGCGAAGCGCTCAGTAACAATCCGACCAGTAAACGTGTTCGGCCCAGGCAGAATGCAGGGCAGAGTGGCCAGTTGACTCAGCGAGGTCACCTCTGGCAGAGGTTTGGCGTTGACGAAACACAGGGGGTCTTGCCAAATTGTTTTGGTTTCAAGATCCGACTGCGCCTGCTCGCCAGCTGGATTCAGCGTCACCACCGCCAGTTCGATATCCCCGGCGCGCACGAGCTTGTGAGCTACCTCGGAATCTTCAAACTGTATATCGAGTTCCACCTCGGGGTACTGCTGGGTAAAGCGCTGCAATACGGGAGCAAGTCGATGCAGGCCAATGTGGTGGGAGGTGGCCATACTGAGACGCCCGCTAACGGTTTGCGCCAGATTGCCCACATCTCGCTCCATGTCTTTCGACAGATCCAGCATGGCGTTGGCTTTGCCTACCAACAACTCCCCAGCGGGAGTGAGTCTCACGCGCTTGCCTAGGCGGTCGAACAGGGTGACGCCAAGGTGGTTCTCGAGGGATTGAATACGCTTGCTCATGGCAGGCTGGCTGATATGCAGTTGTTGGGCTGCGGCTGAGAAGGATCGCAGACGCGCTACCTGTATGAAGGATTCCAGTTCGTCGAGATGCACAGGGCTGCTCCTAGGTCGCTAAGGACAGTATTCTAGTATTTATAAAAGTTATACAAAATATAAAAAATATCGAATTGTTTTATGGCAAACCCCCGCCTAGACTGCGGCAAATTTCAGGGGGTGATGGCATGTCAGCAGAGCCAAAAACGCTATACGACAAGATTTGGGAGGCCCACGAAGTAGGTCGACGTTCTGACGGTAACTCGTTGTTATATATCGACTTACAGTTGCTGCATGAGGTCACATCGCCACAGGCCTTTGAGGGCCTGCAATTGGCGGGTCGGCCGCTATGGCGGGTCGATGCAAACCTCGCGACTCCAGACCACAACGTACCAACTTCGGGTCGAGAGCTCGGGTTTGATGGGATTACCGACGCGGTGGCGCTAGAACAGGTGGTCACCTTAGACAAGAACTGCAAAGCCTTTGGCGTCCAGCAGTTTGAAATTCTTGATCAACGCCAAGGCATCGTGCACGTGGTCGGCCCAGAGCAGGGTGCCACCATGCCAGGCATGACCGTGGTATGCGGCGACTCTCATACGTCTACCCATGGTGCCTTTGCAGCCTTGGCCCAGGGCATTGGCACATCGGAAGTTGAACATGTCATGGCAACCCAGTGCTTGGTGCAAAACAAAGCCAAAAATTTTGCGGTGAATGTCACCGGCGCGTTGGCGGAAGGTGTTACCGCTAAAGACTTAGTGCTCGCCATCATTGGCCGCTTGGGCACTGCCGGGGCTACGGGCCACACCATTGAATATCGCGGCGAGGCCATTCGTCAGCTCTCTATGGAAGGCCGCATGACCCTTTGCAACATGAGCATCGAAGCCGGTGCACGAGCTGGTCTTGTGGCAGTAGACGACGCCACCATTAACTACATTCACGGTCGCCCGTTCGCGCCTAAGGGCGAGCTGTGGAATCAGGCTGAGGATTACTGGCGCACCTTGGTGTCGGACGAAGGTGCGGTGTTTGATGCTTCCATGACCATCGACGCCAGCACAATCGCTCCCCAGGTCAGTTGGGGCACATCCCCTGAAATGGTCGCCGGCATCGATGAAGCAGTGCCGAACCCCAAAGACATGAGCGATGGCGTACAAGCGGAATCCACCCAGTTGGCTTTGGAATATATGGATCTGCAGGCTGGCCAAAAAATCACTGACATCGCCGTGAGTCGCATCTTTATTGGCTCTTGCACCAACGCGCGCATCGAAGATTTACGCGCGGCAGCGGCGCAAATTCGTGGCGGCAAGGTGGCGGCCAACGTCACTGAAGCCTTGGTGGTGCCGGGCTCTGGCCTAGTCAAAGCACAGGCAGAAGAGGAAGGTCTGGCGCAGCAGTTTATTGACGCTGGGTTCGAGTGGCGCTCGGCGGGCTGCTCTATGTGCCTTGGCATGAATCCCGATCAGCTAGGCGAGGGCGAACACTGCGCGTCGACCTCTAACCGCAATTTCGAGGGTCGCCAGGGCTACGGCGGTCGCACGCACTTGGTCAGCCCAGCCATGGCGGCGGCGGCAGCGATTAATGGGCGTTTTGTCGATATTCGCAACACCCAACACCAGCAAGGGGGAGCCGCCTGATGGACGCATTCACAACTCTAGACGGATTGGTGGCGCCGCTGGATCGTGCCAACGTAGATACTGACCAAATTATTCCCAAGCAGTATTTGAAGTCTATTAAGCGCACCGGCTTTGGCGATTATCTCTTCGACGCTTGGCGGTTTCTTGATCAGGGCACCATGGGCATGACGCCCAACGAGCGCCAGATCAATCGCGAGTTCTCCCTCAACTTGCCAGAGTATCAGGGCGCCTCAATTTTGGTTGCTCGGGATAACTTTGGCTGTGGCTCATCCCGCGAGCATGCAGTTTGGGCATTGAAAGAATTTGGTTTTCGCGCGGTGCTGGCCCCGAGCTTCGCGGACATCTTCTTCGGCAATTGTTTTAAGAATGGCGTGTTACCGATCACCTTGCCGGCAGACGTTATCGAAGGTCTATTTCAGCGCGTGGCAACAGGCCTAACGCTGTCGATCGATTTACGCGCGCAAACGGTCACCGATGGTGAGCAAGTCCATGGCTTTGACATCGATCCGGCGCTGAAAGAGAAAATGCTCCATGGCATGGACGATATAGATCTGACGCTGGCCGAAGCCAGTCTCATAAGAAGCTTTGAATCCGGCCATCGTCAGCGCCAGCCATGGCTATTCCGCGACTGAGTTGCCCTAGTTTGATGCAGCAACAGATTTAATACCCTTTTAAGCAGAGGAAATTTTGTGAAGAAAGTACTGGTACTACCCGGTGATGGCATCGGGCAAGAAGTCGTCGCCCCGGCGGTAGAGGTGATGCAAGTGGCCGCTCAGCAACATGGCGTCACGATCGACGTTGCAGAGGCCTTGGTCGGCGGCGCAGCGATTGATGACTGTGGTGATCCGTTACCGGAGTCGACGCTGTCGCAAGCCAAGCAAGCAGACGCGGTACTGCTTGGCGGTGTAGGTGGTCCTAAGTGGGATGATCTGCCAACGGCTCAGCGACCCGAAAAAGGCCTCCTAGGCTTGCGCCAAGAACTTGGTCTGTTCGCAAATTTGCGACCAGCGCTGTTGGCTAGTTCGCTAGCGGGCGCCTCGTCGCTCAAGCCCGAGTTGGTCTCGGATCTGGATATCTTGATCGTGCGGGAACTTACTGGCGGCATCTATTTTGGCGAACCTCGTGGTGTTGAAACTCGCGATAACGAACGCGTTGGTTTTAATACGCTGGTTTACGCGGAACACGAGATTGAGCGCATCGCCCGAGTTGGTTTCGATCTGGCGAGCAAGCGCAATGGTCGTCTGTGCAGTGTCGACAAGGCCAATGTACTTGAGGTCAGCCAACTGTGGCGTGAAGTGGTGACCAGTATCTCCAGCGACTATCCCGATGTAGAGCTGTCGCATATGTATGTGGACAACGCCGCCATGCAGTTGGTGCGTGCACCAAAGCAGTTCGACGTTATCGTTACCGGCAACATGTTCGGCGATATCTTGTCGGATGTCGCAGCCATGCTAACCGGCAGTTTGGGCATGCTACCTTCGGCTTCTCTGTCGGCCAGTGGCACGGGTATGTACGAGCCGGTGCACGGCACGGCGCCTGATATTGCGGGCCAAGATAAGGCCAACCCCTTAGCGACTATTTTATCGGTCGGGATGCTGTTTCGTTACAGCCTCGACATGCCGGAAGCTGCAGACAATGTTGATCGCGCGGTAGCCAAGGTCTTGGCAGACGGTCACAGAACCGCCGATATCGCTGGTGATGCACAAGACGACGCCATTGGTTGCCGGACGATGGGCGAGTTGGTCATCGAAAATCTTTAGTTCATTTACACAGGTACGAAACAGAAAATGAGTGCTGAAAAAACAGTCAATGTGGCGGTAGCCGGGGCGTCCGGAGCAGTGGGCGAGGCTCTGATCGACATCCTGCAGGAACGTAAATTTCCCGTGGGAGAGCTTGCGCTCTTGGCGTCGGAGCGCTCGGCAGGTAAGCGATTGCAGTTCAACGGTAAGTCTGTGCAGATTCAGCGCTTGGATGAATTCGATTTTAGCAATACCCAAATCGGCTTGTTCTCTGCAGGCGGCTCGGTTTCCGCCGAATTTGCTCCGCAAGCAGCGGCTCAGGGCTGTATCGTGGTGGACAATACCTCGCACTTTCGTAACGACGACGACATTCCCTTGGTGGTGAGTGAGGTGAACCCAGAATGCGTAGCGGACTATGCGCCGCGCAACATCATCGCCAACCCGAACTGCTCGACGATCCAAATGGTGGTGGCGCTTAAACCCATTCACGACGCTGTCGGCATTACGCGGGTTAACGTAGCGACATACCAAGCCGTATCCGGCGCCGGCGCCAGTGGCATTGAGGAATTGGCGGGGCAGACAGCGAAACTGCTCAATGGCAAGCCGATTGAGCCGGGTAAAATGCCCGCACAAATTGCCTTCAATGCCATTCCGCAAATCGATACGTTTCAAGACAACGGCTACACCCGGGAAGAAATGAAGATGGTTTGGGAGACTTGCAAGATTTTGCAGGACGACAGCATCGCCGTGAACGCAACCTGCGTGCGCATCCCCGTGTTCTATGGCCACAGCGAAGCCGTTCACATCGAAACCCGCGAGCCGATCAGTGTCGAGGCCGCGCGAGAGCTGCTCGCGAAAGCCCCCGGCGTAACGATGCTGGGTGATCGTGAGCTTGCGACGCCAGTGGAGCATGGCGCGGGTACTGATCCGGTCTTTGTCAGTCGGCTTCGTAAGGACATTTCACATCCCAACGGCCTGAACATGTGGGTGGTCGCGGATAACGTTCGAAAGGGCGCTGCGTTAAACAGTGTGCAAATTGCGGAGTTACTGCTAGCGCACCTGTAATGCCGTTTGCAAACCCGCTATAAAGACACCACTGCAAGGGCCGGAGCGATAGGTTGAGCAAAGGGGATACGAACGTGCGTGCACGGGTAGTCGCGTTACTGACGGGCATTTGTTTGTGCGTGCAGATGCCAGTGTTGTTGGCGCAGTCCGATCTCGCCGAAGTGCTGACGATACAGGCCAGTTCCGATATCGGCCAACCACTCCAAGCCCAGATTAACGTGGGCTCACTGCCATCGTTGCAAGGCGACATCTCCGTTTCACTGGCATCCCAGCGTGCCTTCGAATCGCTCGATATTGGTCGTTACCAAGTTCTCACCTCGCTACGGTTTGGTATGCGCATGAACTCGGCGGAGAACTACCTGCTTGATATTTCTAGCGTAGCCCCCCTGTACGAACCCAGTTTGCGGTTTGTCGTGGCTTTTCAAGGCAATGGCGAGACAAGCCTCATGCCAATAGAAGTACTGATACCTGTTCTAGATGCTTCAGGTATCGAGCGTCCTACACTACTCAGTCGACCCAATGAAACGCTTTGGCGTATTGCTAACCGAACCCGAGACGACGACGTTACGAATGCCCAGCAAATGTTGGCAGTCCTGCAGTTAAATCCCAACTCCTTCCTAGCCAGCAACATTAATGGCCTAAAACCTTGGTCGATGCTCGCGCTGCCGGATTTTGCCGAGGCGCAAGCAACGTCGCGGCGTCAGGCAGAGCTGCAGGTCGCTGAGCAGAATGCGAGTTGGCAGAGCGGCGTTCGCGATGGCCAGGGTGTATCGCAAACCGCCGGGCAGGTCAGAATTACCGCCTTCGATAAGACCGCTGATTTCGAAGAAGACCCAGTTGTAGAGGTCGATGAGTCGACAGTGAGTGCAGCGCCACAGGCAGTCATGGAGGAAGCCTCTGATCAAGCCTCTGATCAAGCGTCTGATCAAGCGTTGGGGACAACCTCGGAGGAAACTTCGAATAAAGCCCTAGAGGGCACCTTGGCAGTTGACAAGCCGTTGATCGATCAAGAACCGGAACCTCTCGCCAATATGCCCGACAATGCACAGCGATCGAGGGCGGTGGTGGACGATCCCTTTGACCTTGATCAGATAGAGCAACAAATTCGCGCAGAGGAATCGGGTGTCTTTACACGCGTTTTGGACACCGTGTTGGCGTCTGGTTCGGTGGGTCTGCTCGCAGGCATAGCCATCATTGTGCTCCTTGTGGTCGTCTTAGTGCGGCGACGTGCAGTGCAGCAAGAACAAGAACTTGATGGTGTCCTAGGTAGTAGGAGCGATGATGCCAGCGGCTTGGAATCCGATCAGGCGGAGCCGACAGTGAGCATCGCAGCGCCGCAGCCCGATCCGTCAGAGGAACAAAACGAGAACGGCGCTTTTGCGGCCGAAGAATTGCGTGATGATGAAGATGATGATGACAGCGCACAAGAAGACGTCTTCACGACACGGCTGAAGCTCGCCGAAGCCTATATCGAAATGGGTGATGAGGACGGGGCGCGAGATATGCTCCAAGAAGTTATTGCTGATGGGTCGGCAGAGCAGCAAGACGTTGCTCGACGCATTATGGCTCGCTTAGACGGCGGTGATGACTGAGATCAACGACGCTACCCACCAGCAACATCATTTCGCGTTTTGTGTGCAGTACCATGGCGGCGCCTTTCGAGGTTGGCAACGGCAGCACGGGCAGGCGTCCATTCAAGGCGAACTCGAGCGCGCTCTTGGCACCATTGCCAATGAGCCGATAGCGCTGCGTGCGGCGGGGCGCACCGATGCTGGTGTGCATGGCACGGGTCAGATTGCTGCATTTTCAACCAGTGCTGATCGGCCGGTCGCCCAGTGGTTGCGCGGAGTCAATGGGCTTACGCCAGCAACGATACAGGTTTCTTGGTTCAAACCCGTTGCGGCTGAATTCCACCCGCGCTTTGATGCCGTGGCGCGGCGCTATACCTATTTGTTTCATGATCGGGGCAGATCTAATCCTTTTATGAGCGATTTAGCGTGGTGTACGGATGCCCTAGATGAGAACGCCATGCATGTGGCGGCACAGACTCTGCTCGGTGAGCACGACTTCAGCAGTTTTCGCGGGGCGGGGTGCCAGTCCTTGACGCCGATGCGGCGAGTCGACCGCTGCGAGGTGCGGCGCGAGGGGGATCTTGTCATTATGAATATCGAAGCAAACGCGTTTTTATTGCATATGGTGCGCAACATTGCTTCTGGGCTGCATCAAGTAGGACTCGGCGCCGCGCGGGGCTTTTTACAAGCGCTGCTTGGGGCGAAGGATCGGCAGCAGCTCGGCATTACGGCGCCTGCTCAAGGCCTGTATTTGGCGGAAGTTGCCTATCCTCAGCAGGATTTTCCCGCTCCACCCTTACCCCCGCTGATACGGCGGCGCTGATATTTATGCTGCTAGTGCTACGCATTGAGACATAGTTTCTACCATCAGTCGGATAACAGATCTGTGCTTTGTAGACGGTGTTGATGGGTATAGTATCTCGCGCTTAGTCGCGTGCATTCGAGGCAACAGATTGAATGCTCAGACCGATGCTACAAGCCGGACCCCATGGATGGACGTTTCAGCCACAACTTGGTGCAAAATTTGCGGCGTAACAACGCTGGGTGATGCGCTGGCTGCCGCGAACGCGGGTGTCGATGCGATAGGCTTCAATTTTTTTGCTCCCAGTCCGAGATATGTTGAACCAAGCTGTGCGGCTCAGTTATGCGCAGATATAAATGATACGCACCCTGGCGTGCAGCGTATCGGCCTGTTCGTTGATGCTTGCGCGGAGACAGTGTTGCAGGTGCTGGATAGGGTGGAACTCGACATGCTGCAATTCCACGGCGCTGAGAGCCCAGAATATTGCGGGCAGTTTCAGCGGCCCTACATCAAGGTACTGGGTGTCTCCGCTACGATGGATATGGCCGCCTTGGCAAAAGCCTACAGCGATGCTTGGGGAATAATACTGGATACCCACGACCCACAGCTTAAGGGTGGCACGGGTAGGGTCTTTGACTGGCGCTTATGGCCACGCAATATCGACGCTCGGCTCATTTTGGCAGGGGGGTTAAACCCTGACAATGTGGCCGAGGCGATTGAGCAAACTCAGCCCTTTGGCGTCGACGTTGCTGGAGGCGTTGAGAGCGGGCAAAAGGGTGTGAAAGACCACAGCAAAATGACAATTTTTATCGAGAAGGCAAAACATGGCTGAACCAATCTTGGACGCAAATGCAGCGCAGACCTACGCGCAACCTACTGACAGCGGATACTTCGGTCAGTTCGGTGGGCGCTTTGTCGCCGAAACACTGACTCATGCTCTCGACAGCTTGGCAGCGCTGTACGCGGAGATGAAAGACGACCCAGAATTCAAAAAAGAGTTGCATGAGGATCTTGCGCACTTTGTTGGGCGACCAACGCCGCTGTATTTGGCGGAACGCCTTACGGCGTCGCTAGGCGGCGCCGCCGTTTACTTGAAGCGCGAGGACCTTAATCACACTGGCGCCCACAAGGTATGCAATACCATTGGTCAAGCCTTGCTAGCCAAGCGTATGGGCAAACCTCGCGTGATTGCTGAAACTGGCGCCGGTCAGCACGGTGTTGCTACAGCAACAGTGGCAGCAAGGCTCGGTTTGGCCTGCGATGTCTACATGGGTGAAGAAGATGTTCATCGTCAAAGCCTGAACGTCTATCGCATGAAGTTGATGGGTGCCAACGTCATCCCAGTAACCTCCGGTTCGAAGACGCTGAAAGATGCCATGAACGAAGCCATGCGTGACTGGGTGACCAATGTTGATGATACCCATTACATTATCGGCACGGTGGCGGGGCCGCATCCTTACCCTATGCTGGTGCGTGACTTCGCATCGATTATCGGCCAAGAAGCCCGCGCACAGATGCTGCAACAAGTGGGCAAGCTACCCGATGTGGTAGTCGCCTGTGTGGGCGGCGGTTCCAATGCAATGGGTATTTTTCATCCGTTCATCAACGACACGGAAGTAGACTTGGTTGGCGTTGAAGCGGGTGGTCATGGTGTCAGCACCGGTGCCCATGCCGCACCCCTGAACGATGGCAAAGTGGGCGTATTGCACGGTAACCGCTCTTATCTGATGTCGGATGACGACGGTCAGGTGATGGAGACGCATTCGGTATCAGCCGGTCTCGACTACCCGGGTGTTGGTCCTGAGCATTCTTACCTCAAAGATATTGGTCGAGCTACCTATGCTGCGGCAACAGACGATGAGGCCATGGCAGCGTTCCGCATGCTGAATCGCCAAGAGGGAATACTGCCCGCGTTAGAGACTAGCCATGCCTTGGCTTGGGTGGTTGAAAACGCACCGAAGATGTCGGCAGACAAAACTATTTTGGTAAATCTCAGTGGACGCGGCGACAAAGACATCTTGACCGTTGCCGATATCGATGGAATTACCCTCTGATGGATGCTGTGCCTGCGAACCAAGGCCGCATCGCAGCTGAATTTGCACGGTTAGCACAGCACGGCAAGAAAGCCCTCGTGACATTTATCACCGCAGGTGATCCGGGCATCGACTTCACCGTGCCGGCCATGCATAGCCTGGTCGCTGGCGGTGCAAACCTGCTGGAACTGGGTATCCCATTCTCTGATCCAGAGGCCGAAGGTCCTGCGATTCAAGCGGCGAACGAGCGCGCGCTTGCCAATGGTATGACGTTGGCCAAGGTACTCGACATGGTGGTCGAATTTCGCGCCTCAAACAGTACGACACCTGTGGTGCTGATGGGTTATCTGAATTCGGTTCTGGCCATGACGAATTTCGCCCAGCGCGCCAAGGACGCTGGCGTCGACGGATTGATCATGGTTAACCTACCCCAGGAAGAAGCGGCGGATTTACGCCAAACACTCAGCGCTGTGGGTATGGATCTAGTATCACTCATCGCACCGACGACGGCGGACCCGCGAGCGCAAGAAATTGTCACGACGGCGAGCGGTTTTTTGTACTACGTATCACTGAAAGGCACTACAGGCAGCGGGGCACTGGCGGTTGACGAAGTGGCCGAGCGCATGAGTTTCTTGCAGACACTGACCGATGTGCCGATCTGTGTCGGATTCGGCATCAAAGATGCAAAGTCTGCGGCAGCGGTAAGCGCCCATGCAGACGGTGTAGTGGTTGGCAGTGCGCTAGTTCAATTAATGGCGGATAGCGCAGATCCGAACATCGCGACGGAACGTCTGCACAGCGCCGCCGCCGACATCCGTCATGGACTCGATGGCTAGTACTCGAAACCTAGATTCCTGGCTGGGCTACATCAGCGAGCAACATACCGAGGTCATCGACATGGGTTTGCAGAGGTTCAACCAAGTATTGGACCAACTGCAGCCACACAAGCCCGCTCCCACGGTGATCACCGTGGCCGGTACTAACGGCAAGGGCACTACCTGCAGAATGATCGAAGCCTTGCTGCTGCAGGGTGGGTATCGCGTGGGTACCACGCTATCGCCGCATATTTGGCGATTTAATGAACGAATTCGGTTGCATGGGCATGATGCTGGCGACGATGAGATTTGCGCTGCCTTTGCCGCAATCGATGAGGCTCGTGGTGACGTAGCGCTAACGTATTTTGAATTCAGCGCACTGGCTGCCCTGTATTGCATGGCCCAAGCCCAAGTCGATGTGGCCATCCTCGAAATTGGACTGGGTGGTCGTCTGGATGCCTTCAACGCCATCGACCCAGACATCGCAGTCATTACCAGTATCGGACTGGACCATCAGGCATTTTTGGGCGACACACGAGAAGCCATTGGCGCTGAGAAAGCGGGCATTTTGCGCAGCGGACAGCATGTGGTGCTGGGGCAGAATATGCCTGCAAGCGTGCTGCAGCGGTGTGAGGAACTATCGCTTAAGCCAAGGTGTTGGGGTACGGATTTCTCCAGCGCCAGCGATATCGACCAAGGCACTTGGCAGCTAAGCCGACAAAGCCAAGCGTCGCTTGAGATTCCGCTCACAGCTATCGCGCCACATAACATCGCGCTGGCCTGTGAGGCGGTTGCCGATATGGTCGAGCTTGATCTGGATCTAATCGCAAAGTGTTCTGCTGCGTACATGCCTGGGCGGATGGATATCCGGCAAACCAAGGACCGTATGTGGATACTCGATGTTTGTCATAACCCAGACGGTGTGCGGTTCTTTTTGAGTGAGTTGGCGTCAAGAAAACTTAGGCCCGCGTACTTTGTTTGCGCCATGCTAGCCGGCAAGGATCATCAGGGTTTTTATCAAAGCGTCATCGATGCCGTTGGTAAAAATGTGCCTTGGTTATTCGTTGATAGTTACGGTGATCGTCAAATGACTGCGCATGCAATTGCCAAAACCTTGGGCGAAGAGGCATGTACTGCCGACAACATGCCGCAGGCGCTGACCATGGCCCATGAGCGCACAGAGATCGGCGAGGTCATTGTGATATTCGGTTCCTTTAGCGCTGTTGAGCAATGTACTTGGCTGGCATGATAGGGCCATGAACGAAGTCACTCGCTATCGGCTGATCGGCACGATTTTCTTACTGTCCCTTGCCGCAATCTTTTTACCCATGATTTTTGATGCCCCCGCGCCATCGCTGCAGGATGTTGCCTCGACTTCAGATCTCAACAATACCCAAACATTTGAGAATGTTGACCCCCGCGCCGAGGTGGAGTCGTTGATTGCTCAGATGGAGCAAGAGCAGCAGGCCATGGATCAAGCGTTTGCTGACTCGAAGCTGCAGGAGAAAGTCGACGGCATACGCGAAATGGTCGACGCAGACGGCTACTGGGTCGAGAACGGCACGCGTTTTGGTGAGCCCATATTGCTGCCCATAGGCGATGAAACGGAGGTTTTTGCCGTGCAGTTGGCCACATTTGATGAGCAGGTTAACGCTCGCAAAATGCGTGAGCGGCTACTTGGCGACGGCGAGGAAGCGTTTATCTCCCAGTACAAACAACGCGGGTTAGGCGGCGAAAAAATCCGCTATCGGGTCGCGGTAGGGCCGATGCTCAGTCATACTCTGGCGAAGGAAAAGCGCACATCGTATACCCAGACATATGGGGTTGAAGCTATTGTGGTAGCCATGACGCAGTAGAGTCCTTGGCTCTTGAGCATTCATTGCAAGCGGGAAAAATGTCGCATCTGGATTACATCATCATCGCCATCGTGCTGCTCTCGTCGCTCGTTGGGCTCTCCCGTGGGTTCATCCGAGAAGCCTTTTCACTTGCCTCATGGGTCGCTGCCTTTCTCTTTGGTATCTGGTTTGGTCCCGCCGTTGCGACAGAGTTCGCGGAATATTTGGGTGAAGAGCAATTCGGCCAAATCGCAGCGTTTTTAATCGTCCTTATCGCGACATTGGCCGCCGCCAGTATGATTCGATGGGGGCTCGGTCAGCTCGTTACTCGCTCGGGCTTGTCGAGCACAGATCGCATTCTAGGCTTCGCTTTTGGCACCGTTCGTGGCGGTATTTTGGTAACGATCTTGCTTATGGTCAGCCAGAGTATGTTCTCCGATACGAATTGGTGGGCCGAATCTGAGTTGAAGTACAGCTTCTTGCAGTTCGAAGATGAAGTGCTAACGGTTGTAGATATTGCCAGCGAAAATCTGGAAGACCCACCGCAGCGGCCAACCTTCAGTGATCTCGACTTTAGCAGCGAGGAACCGCCAGATGTTGCGCCGACGGATGAATACGACGATTCGGATTATTTTGAAGAGTAGCGTGGAAGTAACGGCCTGATGTGCGGAATAGTAGGGATCGTTGCCCGCAACGAAGTCAAGCAGGACATTTACGACGCCCTCACCATACTCCAGCACCGTGGCCAAGACGCCGCCGGTATGGTTACCAGTGATGGTCGGCGCTGCTATTTGCGCAAGGACAATGGTCTGGTCAAAGACGTGTTCCAAGCCCAGCACATGCAGCAGCTGCAGGGCAACGTGGGCCTGGGTCAATGCCGCTACCCAACCGCCGGGTCGACCAGTTCTGCTGAGGCCCAACCTCTCTACGTGAATTCACCCTACGGTATTGCGCTTGCCCACAACGGTAACCTGACGAATACCGAAGAGCTGATGAGTGATCTGTTCGCAGAGGACCTTCGGCACATCAATACCAGCAGTGACTCGGAGGTGTTGCTAAATGTATTAGCCAACGAGTTGAGCGTGCTGCATGCCATCAACCCATCTCCGACGGAAATGTTTAAAGCGGTGGGTGCCGTGCACCAAAGGTGTCGCGGCGCGTATGCAGTTGTTGCCATGGTTATTGGTTCTGGGCTGCTGGGGTTTCGTGATCCTTATGGCATTCGCCCGCTGGTGTACGGTAGTCGAGAGACCGAGAACGGCACGGAGTACATGCTGGCTTCCGAGTCCGTCGCGCTAGACATACTGGGCTATACGCGGATCGACGACGTGGCGCCGGGTGAGGCGATATTTATTTCTAACGCAGGCGAAATCTTCCGCCGCCAATGTGCTGCCAGTCCAAAGCTTACACCGTGCATCTTTGAACATGTTTACTTCGCCCGCCCAGATTCCATCATCGACGACATTTCTGTCTATAAAAGCCGCCTGCGGATGGGTGAGCATCTGGCGCGGAAAATACTTGGTCAGTTTTCTCAGCACGATCACGACATCGACGTGGTCATCCCAATTCCCGACACCGGCCGAACCGCAGCGTTACCCATGGCTCATGAACTGGGTACGAAATTTCGCGAAGGGTTCGTGAAGAACCGCTATATCGGTCGAACATTCATCATGCCCGGTCAAAAACAGCGAAGTGACTCGGTAAGACAAAAACTGAACGCCATTGATCTGGAGTTCCGGGGTAAGAATGTACTGCTGGTTGATGACTCCATCGTGCGAGGCACGACCATTACCCAAATCATTCAAATGGCCCGAGAGGCTGGAGCGCGCAAGGTGTATATGGCAAGTGCGGCACCGGCACTGCGCTACCAAAACGTTTACGGCATCGATATGCCCGCGCGTGACGAATTCGTCGCCCATCAACGAACAGAACAAGAGGTGGCCCACATCATTGGCGCCGATTGGTTGGTATATCAGTCCATAGAAGATCTAAAAAAGAGTTGTCACGAAGGCAATCCACACGTGCAAGACTTTGAGTGCTCAGCGTTCGACGGCAAGTACGTCACGGGCGACGTGGGTGCAGATTATCTGGCGAAGCTCTCAGCGGCCCGAAGCGACGCTTCTAAGCGCCAGCAAGAGCTGAGCTTCTTGGTCGATACGAACGTTTTAGATCTTCACAATCACTCTTAAGGGACCTTGAGCACATCATGCAGTTAAACAATCGAACACCGTGTGTGGGTATCTGCTCAACAACCTACGGAGATTTGGTTTGCCGTGGCTGTAAGCGCTTTGCACATGAGATCGTGCAGTGGAACGGCTACGATGCAACGCAGCAGAACGCCGTGCGCGAGCGCCTGACCCGGGTGAGGAATGAAGTCCTTGATGCGCTGTTGATATGCGACAACCACAGTAAGCTGCAGGCAGCCTTGTCTGATGCTGGCCTGACAGATTTGGACGAGAAAGAAGGCCAATATCAGCTGCTGCGATTCATGGTGCGTCGAGAGCAATCCCTGGCCAGCGTTGGCCTGTCTTTGACGTCTGAGGCTGCTGGACGAGCGGCGCCAAACCATCAGCCGACACCGGAGCTGGATACGCTGCACGCAATGCAGCTTTTAGACGCAGAGAGCTTTCAGCGCGCCAAAGCCCACTACGAGCGCAACTTTAAGGTACCCGCGTGACAACGGCTGCGCAGTTAACGCGTAACCACGATGCGCTTGAGGTAGTTACCGATTTCTTGACCGTGAGTACTCCTGATGCCTGGTTTCAGGTAGCAGCCGAACAATTGCCCATACTGCTGATGGATCACGCTAACTGCGAGAAAAAGGCGGCAAGCACTGCTCTCAGCATGATGTACCGCTATGTTGAGCATCCGCAGTTGCTGCAAAAGATGTCCTCGTTGGCGAGAGAGGAGCTGAGGCATTTCGAGCAGGTACTCGATCTTATGACCGACCACGGCATCGTCTACAAACAAATTAACTCCGCCCGATATGCCCAGGGTTTGCATCAACTCGTGAGCAAGGCCGAGCCAAAGCGCTTAGTGGATTTGCTGATCTGCGGGGCGGTGGTTGAAGCGCGTTCGTGTGAGCGCTTTGCTGGCCTAACCAAAGTGCTGCCAGAAAAGGTGGCGAGCCTGTACCAATCGTTGCTGAACTCAGAGGCGCGCCACTTTCAGGAGTATCTGCGCCTCGCAGAATCAGCCAATCAGCAGGCTGGTGGATACGCCGAGCTAAGTGAGCGTATCGACGAGTTCTTAGCGGCAGATGCGCATCTCGTGACGAGCGTCGACGCACAATTTCGTTTTCACAGCGGTGTGCCGGGCGCGTAGCGATCCAGCGAGAAGCACTCCAACGCAAACGAGTCACTCTCTTGGCGGCACAGCCAACCACAATCCTGCCAATCTCCTAGGACGATGCGCCGAAAAGCATCATTTCCTCTTCTGGGATAGTCACCGGGTCGATGAGTGTGCCCATGTATGAGCAAGTCAGCACCATGGGTTTGCATGCTTTGCCCGATAGCGGCGTCGTTCACATCCATGATTTGGGCCGACTTGTTGGAATTGGCTTGTTTGCTTTGTTCCCGCATTTGCCGACCCATCTCTTGTCGCTCCATGAGGGGCTTTTGTAAAACGTCCGCCTGCCATTGTTCGCTGCGCAGCAAGGAGCGCACCTCTTGGTACGCATGGTCGTCAGTGCAAAAACCATCGCCGTGACTGAGCAATATATGATCGTCGAGCAAAAACGGATCCGGCAGCCAAGTCGCGCCGCTGCTTTGGCAAAAATTCTCGCTGAATAAAAAATCTCGGTTGCCATGTTGAAAGTAAATTGCGGCCTGCGCGCTCGCATTCTTCAGCGTTGTTCTCAGTGCCGATGCCAACGGCGAATCGTCGTCGTCGCCTACCCACATCTCTACCAGATCGCCCAGCAGATAGATCTCGTTAGCATATTGCGACTCATGCTGCAACAAATTCACAAAGGCAGAAAAAACCGTCGTATCGGCATGCTGGAGGTGCAGATCAGATAAAAAAATGCGCCTCAAAGTGCTGTCCAGGTAATGCCTAAATGGCTGGCGGCGGCCTGCATGGTATTTTGCAGCAGGGCGACCCGCGTCATTGGTCCGACCCCGCCTGGTACCGGTGTAATCCAGCCGGCGCGTGCCTTAGCAGCCTCAAACTCGACGTCGCCGTAGAGCTTGTTATTGGCACCCCGTGTGATGCCAACGTCAATCACCGTAGCGCCTTCTTTGACCCAGTCGCCCGGTACCAAACCGGGTTTGCCGACCGCGCTGACTAAAATGTCGGCTTGTCGCGCCATCTCGGCAGTATTGGTTGTGAATTTATGTGCAGTTGTCACAGTTACGCCGGCAAGAAGAAGCTCCAAGCCCATGGGACGCCCGACATGGTTGGATGCTCCGATGATCGTCGCGTGAGCGCCTTTGTACTGCGTGCCGATGTGATCGAGCATTTGCATCACACCCATGGGGGTGCAGCTTCGCAGGGTAGGGCGGCGCAGGGCGAGGCGACCAATGTTGTAGGCGTGAAAGCCATCGACATCCTTGTTGGGCAGTATTCGATCAATAATTCTGTCTTCATCGTGGTGGGCTGAGAGCGGGCTTTGTACAAGAATGCCATCAATGTCTGGGTCTGCATTTAGGTCGTCGATATGGGCTTCCAGTTCCGCCTGATCGATACTGGCGTCTAGATGGAGAGCCTTAGAATAAACGCCAACTTCCTCGCAATCTCGGCGTTTGCCTTTAACATAAATCGCAGAGGCTGGATCGTCGCCGACCAATATGACCGCAAGACCTGGCGGGCGAAATCCTTGTTTCGTCCATTGGGCGACGACGCTGCGAAGACGCTGGCGAATGCTTTTTGCCAACGTGTTTCCATCCAGTAACTGCGCCGTCATAAAATCTCCAAAAGTCGCAGCGCATATTACTACCGCGAACTTGGATCACCTAATGTCACGCCAGCGCAGGCCTTTATGGCGATTGGGATTCCGGAAAGAAATTGACCGGGTTTAGGCAGGGCAGTAGAATCCAGCGCTCGGTAGGACCGCATAGGTGAACATTTTCGGGGTATAGCGCAGTCTGGTAGCGCGCCTGCTTTGGGAGCAGGATGTCGGGAGTTCGAATCTCTCTACCCCGACCACTTCCTTTTGATTCGATTTAAGCGCCCGTAGCTCAACTGGATAGAGCATCGGCCTTCTAAGCCGAGGGTTGCAGGTTCGAGTCCTGCCGGGCGTGCCAACTAAAACCCCCTACCCTTGGACTCGAACTTGCTCGCTTTCTCGCAACCGCTGGTAAGCGTTTGCGCGCTCACACCGTCGAGCCGGTGGCTCAACGTCTGCCGGGCGTGCCACCTAAAGCCCTTTATCTCTAAACTCGAACCTGCCCACCAGAGTTTAAAAGCCTAGCTTCGCTAGTCTCACGCCCTTATACTTGCGCGCTCGAATGGTGGGCGTAGCTCAGTTGGTAGAGCTCCGGCTTGTGATGCCGGCGGTCGTGGGTTCAA
>ERZ802819.953-NODE-953-length-18558-cov-18.3181_pt1 | contig 18558 bp, 18 predicted proteins | sample MGYA00345647_ERZ802819 | MGnify/ENA primary metagenome ERZ802819 (study PRJEB30503, sample SAMEA104212355) | marine metagenome | biome: Westerlies Biome; feature: [SRF] surface water layer (ENVO:00010504) within the epipelagic zone...; material: water...
TAAAACGCCTTGGCGCAATGGGAATGCCAATTGATTTTGGTGTGTTGTATAAAGACGGTAAGCAAGAGGTACACTACATACCTTTGCAAATGATGTTTGGGGATAGGCCGGGTTGTGGTGTAGGTTGTGTAAAGGAAAAAGACTGGGCGTGGGCCAGACCAACTTATACCCTAACCATAGACGCTCCATTAAGTGAGATTGAACAACTGCGCATAGACCCGTCTGGGTTTATGGCTGATATAGATTTAAGTAACAATGTTTTCGACACAGCGAACTGAAATAAAACGCCTTAAAAGCAAACAAACAATCGAACGCCTTTTTTCGGAGGGAACCCACCTTGGGAAAAGGCCCATAAAGCTAGTGTGTGATGCTCAAAAGGGAAAGGGGCTTGCTTTGGGGTTCGGGGTTTCCAAGCGTTTGTTTCCTAGGGCTGTTGACCGTAATAAGATTAAAAGGTTGATGCGAGAACAATACCGTATTGTTTGTTCCGACCCTTTGTATACGCCTATTGAAGGAAATGGGTTTTTTGTCTATAATTCTCGGAAATTGCCCTCGCTGGATACGATTGAAAAAGCAATGCTTCCTTTGATTAAACGTTGGGCTGATTTGCAACCGTAACCATCGGGATGTGAGGTATGCCGTCTTCTAAGTAGCCCGCTGCTGTTTGTGAAAACCCGAGCGACTCATAAAACCCCTTTAAGTGTTCTTGAGCAGAAATGTGGACCGTTGTATTTTCAGGTATTTGTTCGATGCATTTTTGCATAACATGCTTGCCATATCCTAGTCCTCTAAACAACGGGTGGATTACAACACGGCCGATGGAAGCGGGTTTGGCATTTGGAAACACGCGGGCATAGGCAACTAATAGGTTTTGTTTGTAGCCAAGTACGTGTATGCCATTTTCATCTTTTGAGTCAAGATCTTGATACACACAATTTTGTTCAACTACAAAAACCAAAGAACGAAGCGTTAGCGCTTCATAAAGCATTTTTTTACTTAACCCTTCCCAGTTGTATGTGTGCCATATTATCGACATTGTGAAATTTTATTTACGCGGTTCTGATGGCGCCCGCCTTCGAAGTCTGTTTCTAAAAATGTTTTGACCATTTCTTTTGCCACTTTGGTTGTAACAAAACGCGCAGGTATGCTTAATATGTTTGCATTGTTGTGTTGACGCGCTAGGGCGCTTAATTCTGCTGTCCAGCATAAAGCAGATCTTATTTCGGGATATTTATTTGCTGTCATGTTAGCACCGTTTCCACTTCCGCATATTATTATGCCAAGCACTGATTTACCATCTCGTACATCTACTGCTACAGGATGAATAAAATCTGGGTAATCAACACTGTCGTCGGTGTCTGTTCCATGGTTGGTATATGTGTGTCCTAAGGAGGTTAAAAGTGAAAAAAGGGTTTTTTTTAAATCCGGCCCTGCGTGGTCGTTTCCTATCGAGATATGCATGGTTCTTATTTTCCATAAAATTACAATTTTATTGTTGTTAATACCCCATTTCATTTACCTGTACAGTTAGTAAGGTTATTAAAAAGTTGTGTTAGTTTCTTTTGATAAGTGTTACTAAAGGAGAAGGGTGTTGTCACACGTTAAAAAATAGAATTATAAAAATTGTTTTGTGATTAGTTACGGGTAGTATATTAACATCTTTTTTGATGTTACTAACAGAATTTTAGTGGCTCTTACTTTGGTTATGTGTCTAATTACAAGAGTTTTGAGAAAAATTAAATAGCGTTATTGTAGTTATCAACACACTATAATAAACATCATAGATTTAAAATTAAAAAGATAAAAAAAGTAATTTGATATTTATTTGTTGATAAACTTCAAAGACAAATTATTAGACATACCTTTGTGAAACATGGGTAAGAAAAAGAAAGTTTTATCAGTCCAAAAAAGCATTCTTCAAGTTTTGGATCAAACCCCGAACCAAACCTTTAACTACAAGCAAATAGCTAGTAGGCTAGGAATTAAAGATCCAAGCGGGCGAAACCATATTATCAAGAATTTAAAGAAGTTAGCCGCGCAAAAGCTTATTAATAACCCAACAAAAGGAACATTTCAAGCAAAGAAAAGAGAGCATTACCATCGAGGATTCCTCGATATCTCTAATAACGGGACCGGTTATATTATATCAGAAGACTTCGAGGAAGATGTAAAAGTATCATCAACAGACCAGCACAAAGCTTTTGGCGGAGACGAGGTTCTTTTTTATGCGTATCCGACTAGAGGAAAAAGAAAAAGGGAAGCAAAAATAATTGAAATCGTAGCACGAAAAAGAACACGTTTTGTTGGTACCCTCCAAAAAAGAAAAGGAACCATGTTTGTTCGTGTAAGCCCAAGAACAGCAACGGTCGATTTTTATATAGCATCAGAGCCAGAAATGCGAACAGCAGATGGTGACAGGGTATTGATAGCGTTTACAAACTGGGAAAAAACAAAATCACCACAAGCAAAAATTTTGGAAGTCCTCGGCACCCCGGGCGACCCAGAAACAGAAATACATACCATACTGGCGGAATACGGATTACCCTATGCATTTGACCCACAAATTGAGCAAGAAGCAAACAAGATTGATGAAAAAATAAGGAAAGAAGAAATTAAAAAAAGAATGGATTATCGTGATGTTTTAACATTCACAATCGATCCCACAGACGCAAAAGATTATGACGATGCACTCTCCTTTCAAGAAAAAGAAAACGGGGATTTTGAAGTAGGAATTCACATTGCAGATGTTTCGCACTACGTCAAACCAGGCACAGCGCTGGACGATGAAGCATATTCACGCGCCACATCTGTCTATCTCGTTGACCGTGTTGTTCCAATGCTTCCAAAACAACTTTCTAATAAAGTCTGTTCACTGAGACCCAATGAAGAAAAGTTGACCTTTGCGGCTATTTTCACACTAGACACACAAGGAAATGTAAAAGACCAAAAATTTGGTAGAACCGTTATCAATTCTAATTACCGTTTTGCATATCACGAAGCCCAGCATATTATTGATACAGGAGAAGCAACTATACCCGCAGCCTTGTCTCTCACAGCCAAAACGTATACGGTTGATGAAAAAGTAAAAGAAGCGATTTTGCAGCTTAACACAACCGCAAAGCATCTCCGAAAAAAACGCATGCAACGTGGCGCGATATCTTTTGATAAAGAAGAGGTTCGCTTTTCATTAGACGAAGACAAAAATCCAAAAGAAGTCCTTGTTAAAATAACCAAAGAGGCCAACAAGTTAATTGAAGAGTATATGCTTTTGGCTAATAAAAAAGTATCTGAGTTTATTGCAAAAGAAGACAACAAAAAAACCTTTGTTTTTAGGGTGCACGATGAACCAGACGAAGAAAAATTAGATCAATTAAAAAGCGTAATTACTGGTTTTGGTTATTCTTTAAACTTAGCTTCTGCAGAAACAACAGCACATTCGATAAACAAACTACTCAAAGAGATTACAAACAAGCCAGAGCAAAACCTTATTGACACCCTAACAATAAGAAGCATGAGTAAAGCGAAATACACCACACAAAACATTGGACATTACGGCTTAGCTTTTGATTATTATTCGCACTTCACATCACCCATAAGAAGGTATCCCGACGTTGTGGCACATCGCTTTTTACAACATTATTTAGATGGCAAAACTTCGCCCAAGGCAGAGCACTACGAAGCTGTAATGAAACACTGCTCAGCAATGGAGGTTTTGGCTACGAAAGCAGAGCGCGACTCCATTAAATTCATGCAAGTAAAATACATGCAAGCGCATATAGGCGAAACCTTCACAGGCATTGTCTCCGGGGTTGTTGAGCGTGGTCTTTATGTTGAGCTTGAAGGAAATAAATGCGAAGGAATGGCTCGCCCACAGGACATTCCAGGCGACTTCTATGTCTTTGATGAGCGCAATTATGCTTTTGTGGGAGAGAAAACCAAGAAAGCCATACAGCTCGGCGACCGTGTCACCATAAAAGTAACTGCAGCAGATCCAATAAAAAGGCATTTAGACTTTAACATATTGGGTCACGTAGAATAATATGTATCTTTGGGTAAAGGATTTTTATGCGCTTACTCTTTCTCTTTCTAATCGTTTCCACACTATCACACGCTCAAGCGATACGGCTTGGTCAATTCAACAAGTTAAAAGTTTTTGATGGAATTCGCTTAACCATCATCCCTTCTGACGCCGACTCTTTAATGGTTGAAGGAAAAAACAAAGACTTTCTATCATACAAAAACAAAAACGGGAGGTTGTATTTGCGTATGGACATCAAAAAGCGCCTTGGTGGATTTAATACTACAGTAGCCTTATTTAGCTCCAGCCCGCTAGAAGAAATTGATGCCAACGAAGGCGCATTTGTGTCTTGCCAAGATGTTTTATTTCAACCGAGCATTATGTTAAAAGCACAAGAAGGCGCAGAAATTGATGCTCTTTTGGACGTTCAAAAAGTAAAAACAAAGACCGCCTCAGGCGGCATTGTCAATCTAAAAGGCTCGGCTGTTGTGCAGTATCACAGCGTGGTAACGGGTGGAGTAGTAGAGGCCGCTATGCTCGACTCTGAGCAGGTAGAAGTTAAGGTAAAAGCAGGCGGAAGGGCAGCTGTTAACGCAAGCGAGCTCGCAGAGATAAAGGTCTCTTTAGGCGGATCAGTCAGCGTTTACGGACAACCAAAAAAACTAATCAAATCTGTCGCAGTTGGCGGTAACATTGTACAAAAGAACACCCCAAGCGAAACCCCAGAAAATGAGTGAATTCTTAGCAGCAATTCCCCTATCGTTGTTGCTTGTTTTTTCTACCGGCCCTGTCTTCTTTGTAATTGTTGAAACAAGCATCACCAAGGGAGTAAAGCGCGCTTTTTGTGTTGATATCGGCGCGGTAATCGCCGACGTTGTCTTTATCTTAGTAGCAACATTTAGCGCACAACCCTTGCGAAACAGCCTGGCAGAAAACCCGCGCTGGTTTATCATAGGCGGGGTAGTACTTTGCTCCATAGGCCTATTTTCTTTGTTATCAACGTTTAAAAATAAAACGCGAACAGCTTTCGAGGTTGAGTCACTCCCAAAGGGAAATTACCTATTCTACATAGGGAAAGGCTTTCTGCTCAACATAATTAACATAGGTGTTTTTCTTTTTTGGGTAAGTATGGTTGTACTTGGCGCGGAATATTGGCTCTTCATCTATGTGTTGGTAATTTACCTTCTTTTGGATATCGTTAAAATATACCTCGCAAAGCAACTTAAAACAATACTAACTCCGCGTGTGATCTATAAAATAAAACAGTTTGTGCATATAATCATTTTTGGATTTGGTTTGTTTTTTGTTTTTCAAGGAAGTTTCCCGGAACAAAAGGAAAAGTTACAAACCATAATAGAGGCGCAAATAAAATAGAGGCACCGAGCGGATTCGAACCGCTGTACAAGCTTTTGCAGAGCTCTGCCTAGCCACTCGGCCACGGTGCCTTAAGGGATGCAAAAATAGCGTTTTTATGCTATACACCACCCTTTATTTCTTTTCCTCATACAACTCAACAGCCACAGCTCCTACATGGCCCTCAATAGGGGGATTAATTTTAGAAACCTTTACATTAACCACCTCTACTCTCTCGCTTGCTTTGAAAATGCGATCTAAAATGCGTTGCGCCACATGCTCCAATAGCTTCGAGGGCGTTGCCATTTCCTCGCGCACACAAGCACAAATGCTTACATAATCAATGGTGTCTGACAGTTGGTCCGAAACGGAAGAAACAGACAAGTCGCCTGCCACCCAGACGTCTACACGATAGTCGCTGCCAATGAGCGTTTCCTCAGGCAAACATCCGTGATAAGCATAGACCCGAATGTTTTCTACATATACTTTTCCCATGATGCGTCAAATATAAAAACTTAAACAACGGAGTTGGTCTAAATAAGTACCTTTGCTGCAAACATTTTTCGATGCAGGAAAAAAAGGCTAAACACTTTATTGAACACATTATTGATGAAGACCTAGCTTCAGGACTAGACCCCTCCTTATTGCGCTTTCGTTTTCCGCCCGAACCCAACGGTTATTTACACATTGGCCATGTCAAGGCTATTTGCCTAAATTTCGAGCTTGGAAAGGCATACGATGCGCCCGTTAACCTGCGTTTTGACGACACCAACCCCGAAAAAGAGGAGCAACACTTTGTTGATGCCATTAAAGATGACATTGCTTGGCTTGGTTATGCGTGGCACAAGGAGTGCTATGCCTCGGATTATTTTGATCAACTTTATGCTTGGGCAGTACAGCTTATCAATGAAGGTCACGCCTATGTAGACGCGCAAACACCAGACCAAATTGCCGCACAAAAAGGGACACCTACCACTGCTGGAAGCGCCAGCCCTTATCGCAATCAAGACCCAAAAGAAGCACTTCGGCTTTTTGAGGAAATGAAAGCAGGACAACATCAAGAGGGCGCTTATGTTCTGCGTTTTAAAGGCGATATGGCTTCGCCTAATATGCTGTTGCGCGACCCCATTTTGTATCGTATCATGCACAAAACTCACCACAGAACAAAAGACGCTTGGTGTATTTATCCTATGTACGACTGGGCCCACGGACAGTCAGATTACATCGAACAAATTTCACACTCCTTGTGTACTCTAGAGTTTAAGCCGCACCGTGACTTATACGATGTTTTTTTAAATCATTTAGCCAATAGTGGATTGCGGCCCAAACAACGGGAGTTCGCTCGACTCAATTTGAATTACACCATCACGAGCAAGCGAAAGTTGCAGCGCCTGGTGGTGGACGGAAAAGTAAACGGATGGGACGATCCACGCATGCCCACCATAAGCGGGTTGCGCCGACGAGGTTATACCCCCGCTTCTTTACGGAAGTTTGCCGAAACCGTTGGTATTGCAAAACGCGAAAACATCATTGACGCTTCTTTGTTGGAGTTTTGCGTGCGTGAGGACCTAAACAAAACAGCGACTCGCGCCATGGCGGTTTTAGACCCCATAAAAGTGGTGATTAGCAATTACCCCGAAGGACAACAGGAAAAACTTACTACAGACAACAACCCTGAAGATTCAGGTGCGGGCACGAGAACAATCCCGTTTTCCAATACACTGTATATTGAAAAAGAAGATTTCAGAGAGGAAGCTAGCGGCGCCTTTTTTAGATTAAAAATAGGCGGTGAAGTGCGCCTAAAAAGTGCTTATATCATCAAGGCTGAATCTATTGAAAAAGATGCAACAGGAAACATTCAGACCGTGCATTGCACGTATGACCCAAAAAGTCTGAGCGGTAGCGGCAGCCCAGAAAGCCAGCGCAAAGTAAAGGCAACCATTCATTGGGTTTCTGCAGGAGATGCCAAAGAAATAACCGTACGCCAATACGACCGATTGTTTAAGACTTCAAACCCCGATGGAGACAAAGAGGTTGATTTTATCACACAGCTAAACCCAGACTCCTTATTTGTTCAAACAGCTTTTGCAGAACCAATGTTGGCTGAGGCAAAAGCTGGTGATCGCTTTCAGTTTCAACGCTTGGGATACTTTGTCTGTGACCAAGACAGCAAAGCCAGACAAAAGGTTTTTAATAAGACAGTTGGCCTGCGCGACACGTGGTCTAAACAACAGGCAAAACCACAACAGCAGCCACAACAAGCGCGCGCTGCCTCACCATTAGACATGCTTCGTAAACTGGGCAAAAAGTTTACTTCCTTTAACGCAGAAAAGCAGGAAGCGGCTGCCGACCAAATTGCAGCATTGGCAAAGGATATTCCGGCGGCAACATTAGCACCGCTCTATAATACAGCAGTAAAGAAAACAGGTACCCGCATAGCTGTTGCCATCGTGTTAGCAGCATATCAAAAAACAGCTGTTGGACTAGACAAAGACGCGATCGTTTTTATTAAAAAAGCACGAACAGACAAAAACCCATTATTGATTAAATATGCAGAACAAGTTAAACTATAATCTTTTTATTCTTTGTTTCCTTTTCGTTCTAAGCGCCCACGCCCAAACCGATGTCGGCTCTTGGTTGATTTATAAGAATAAACTCAAAATAAACAGCAACACCAGCATCGATTTGCAATACCAACACCGCAGCTTTGACCTAGATTTGGCAAAAGACCAAGTCCTCTTTACTGCGGGCTTCAGCAGTGCGCTTGCCCCTAACGTTACCCTATCGGCAGGCTACAGAAAAATTGCAGCGATCAAAGAAGATGGCGCATATCAAAAACTAGCCTTCTCGACTCAGCTCAACAAAGTGCGCCTTACCAACACGGTTTTTGTAGAAGAACGCTGGATTAACAAAGACCTGCAACTTCGCTATCGTTTTGGCCTCACAGCAACGCTACCGCTTACGGAGAAATTAGCAGTAAGCCTAAGCGAGGAAGTCTTCCTTCAGAACTCGGGATCAGGGTTTAATCAAAACAGGTTCACCGCCCAAGTATCAAATAAGCTTTCTCAAGCACTAAAGCTAAACACAGGGATCATGCACTGGCAGTTTCCCACCATGAAAAAATGGGTGTTTTTAGTATCCCTCGCTCACAACATCAGCTTATAACAAAAAAACCCCAACACAATGCCGGGGCTTTTATATTGAACGCGTTAAGGCCTATGCCTCACCAGCGTCTTTTTTCTTTTGACTTGCTTTCATTGCCTCGCCAATTTGGTTACTCGCTGTAAACGACGCCACCATATTATTTAACATTTCTGATCCTGCTTGTGGTGAGTTAGGCAACAAAATTAGATTAGTATTGGTTTCTTCCCCAATCGATTGAAGTGTGTCGTAGTGTTGGGTAACCACGATAAGTGCAGAGGCTTCCTGGGAGTTAATCCCGACTTTGTTTAACACCTCAACAGACTCCTCCAGACCACGCGCAATTTCACGACGCTGATCAGCGATACCTTGTCCCTGTAATCGTTTAGACTCTGCTTCTGCCTTTGCCTTTTCAACAATTAAAATACGGGCGGCATCTCCTTCATATTGCGCTGCAATTTTCTCACGCTCTGAAGCATTAATACGGTTCATCGCTTCTTTTACTTGTAGGTCGGGGTCTATGTCTGTAACTAAGGTTTTGATAATATCATACCCATAGTTAACCATAGCGTCGTTAAGCTCTGACTTTACAGCTATTGCAATGTCATCCTTGCGTTCAAACACATCGTCCAGACGCATTTTAGGCACTTCTGCGCGCACAACATCAAACACATAAGACGTAATTTGATCGTGCGGGTAGTCAAGCTTGTAGAAGGCATCATACACCTTGTCCTTGATGACCATGTATTGCACAGATACCTTAAGCTTTACAAAAACATCATCTTTAGTTTTGGTTTCCACGATTACATCAAGCTGTTGTATTTTAAGGCTTAAACGGCCAGCAATCCGATCCACGACAGGAATTCGGAGTTGAAGCCCTGACTGCCGAATACTCTGAAATCGACCAAAACGTTCAATAATGGCAGCTGTTTGTTGTTTGACAATAAATATGGCAGAGGCCAACAGAACAAAGCTGATAAAACCAACAATTAAATTGAATATAAGTTCCATGACAAATAATTTAAAAAGAATTTAAATATAGCGATTTATCAGGAAACGTGTTTTAACAAAGCATTAATTCTTTCTACACAATTATTTATGCCAATAGCGCTACAAATATCGAATACATCAGGGCCGCGAAGGCTCCCTACAAGCGCAATTCGTAAGGGCGCCATGACCATACCCAGCTTTATCTTGTTTTCTTTTGCCCATAACGTTATCGCATTGCTTAAGGTTTCCACCTCTTCATCTGGAGCATTTTCAATAATCTTTATAACCTCAGATAAAATTCCGGGCGTTTCCTCTTTCCACTGTTTGCCCAAGGCTTTTTCATCATAGTCAACAGGCGCAACATAAAAGAAATGGGCTTCGCCCCAAAGGTCAGTAAGTAGTGTTAGCCGACCTTGTACCAGCCCTACGACTTTAGTAGTTGAAACGGACGTATTTGCTATCCCTTTTTGTTGAAGTAATTGATTAAGAGAAGTCTCAATAAGCGATGAATTTGTTTTATGGAGGTGCTGTTGGTTAAACCACTTACAGCGCTCCGGGTCAAACCGCCCCCCTGCCTTGGTTATGCTCTCAAACGAAAATAACGCCTCCAACTCTTTTAAAGAAAAAAGCTCTTCTTCACCACCAGGGTTCCACCCCAATAAAGCCAAATAATTTACAAGCGCCTCCGGCAAATAACCAGCCTCTTTAAAACCTGGCGTCTCTTTGTCCCATTCCAATGGAAATACAGGAAAACCGAATTTATCGCCATCCCGCTTTGAAAGCTTTCCTTTTCCAGTAGGCTTTAAAATCAACGGCACATGTGCAAAAACAGGTGTTTTCCAACCAAAAGCGTTGTACAAAAGCACGTGCAGCGCCATTGAAGGCAACCACTCTTCTCCTCGAATCACATGACTGATATCCATCAGGTGATCGTCTACTACATTAGCGAGGTGATAGGTAGGCATGCCGTCTTGTTTTACAAGAATTTTATCGTCTAACAGTGAAGCGTCAACCACGACGTCTCCTCGAATCTTGTCAACCATGGAAAGCGACCTATCAGTTCCTTTGGCATAACTCTTAAACCGAATCACGTAAGGGGTTTTGTTTTCGATTAACGCGTTTACTTCCCCTACACTTAACGACAAACTGTTTTTAAGTTCATTTCTGTTTTTCCAATTATAGATAAAGCGCTCGCCCTTTTGCGCAGCCACTTCACGGAGGTTTTCTAATTCAGCCGCAGTATCAAATGCCAAGTAAGCATTGCCGCTTTTCACCAATAACTGAGCATGCTTTAGGTAGATGTCTTTTCGCTGACTCTGGCGGTATGGCCCTGCGGCACCCGGATTGCTTGGGCTCTCATCTGGATTTATACCCAACCAATCTAGGGTTTCTGATATATAGGCTTCTGCTCCATCCACATAACGACTTTGATCTGTGTCCTCAACCCTTAGGACAAACACACCGCCGTGTTTTTTGGCGAACAAATAGTTGTAAAGCGCCGTGCGGACACCCCCAATGTGTAAGGGGCCGGTAGGGCTAGGTGCAAAACGAACGCGTATAGACATAATGGTTTGTCAAAGATACAACGACTATTCATCTTTTATTACAACTCTAATTGAATATATTTGCGCCATGGACGCATCGGTGGATTTCACATACCAAACAGATTTTGTGCTCGTCGACGAACAAATGTTTGTCAACTGGCTTACAAAATGCGCAAAGCAATACAGCGCAACGTCCATGGCGCTGGTTTATGCCTTTATGGACGACAAAGCCCTGCTCGAATTAAACCTTAAATACCTGAAACACAACACGTTAACAGACATCATCACCTTTGACGATACTGTTGGGAAAGATGTTGATGCCAACATTGCCATATCCGTAACGCGCGTTCGCGAAAACGCAGCGGTGCACCAAGTTCCTTTTGACGAAGAGTTGATTCGTGTGGTGTCTCACGGGCTTTTACATTGTTTGGGCTTCAAGGATAAAACCACCACCCAACAGTCGGAAATGCGAAAAGCAGAACAGGCGTGCATACAACTGTTTCACGTGGAACAAAACAAGGAGAAGCATGTTTCGTGACCTGTATGACGTAATTGTAGTTGGTGGTGGGCACGCAGGGGCAGAGGCCGCCGCCGCCGCGGCCAACATGGGCAGCAGCACCCTACTCATAACCATGAACCTTCAAAATATTGGACAAATGTCTTGCAATCCAGCCATGGGTGGTATTGCAAAAGGACAGATTGTAAGGGAAATAGACGCCCTGGGCGGATATAGCGGAATTGTTTCAGATGCATCTGCCATTCAATTTAAAATGCTCAACCGCTCTAAGGGTCCTGCCATGTGGAGTCCACGCGTACAATCAGATCGCATGATGTTCGCGCAGCACTGGCGCAACAAACTTGAACAAACAGAACGCCTTGATTTTTATCAGGAAATGGTCACCGATCTCATTTTTGAGAAAGACAGCATTGCGGGCGTTGTTACCTCGCTAGGTATTAAAATCAAAGCCAAGTCTGTGGTGCTAACTAGCGGTACTTTTTTAAATGGCCTCATTCATATCGGGGAAAAACAATTTGGCGGTGGCCGTGCAGGCGAAAGCGCATCTTTTGGTCTCACCGAGCGACTTATAGAAAGAGGCTTTACGTCGGGCCGTATGAAAACGGGGACGCCCCCAAGAGTAGATGGCCGCTCCTTGGATTACAGCAAGATGATAGAACAACCGGGAGACAGCAACCCGTCTAAATTTTCATATTTAGACGACAGCCACACACTTAAATCACAGCGTTCTTGCCACATGACACATACAAGCCCCGTCGTACACGAGTTGCTTAGGGAAGGTTTTGATCGTTCCCCTATGTTCAACGGGCGCATCAAAAGTATTGGCCCACGGTATTGCCCATCCGTTGAGGATAAAATTAACCGTTTTGCCGAAAAAGACCGACACCAACTTTTTGTTGAGCCCGAAGGCTGGGACACCGTAGAGGTGTATGTTAATGGCTTCTCAACATCCCTTCCCGAAGAAGTACAATTCAAGGCGCTTTCTGCGGTCGTTGGATTTGAAAAGGTCAAGTTTTTCAGACCGGGCTATGCCATTGAATATGACTTTTTCCAACCCACACAACTCAAGCACAGCTTAGAAACCAAACTTGTTTCAGGGTTGTTCTTCGCAGGCCAAATCAACGGCACAACCGGCTATGAGGAGGCCGCATCGCAAGGCATCATGGCCGGAATCAACGCCCATAACCACGTCGCACAAAAAGAATCTTTCATTCTCAGTCGTGAAGAGGCTTATATCGGCGTTTTGATTGACGACCTTATCACCAAAGGTACGGAAGAGCCGTATCGGATGTTTACTTCAAGAGCCGAATACCGCACGCTATTGAGACAAGACAATGCAGACCTGCGTCTCACGCCAAGATCTCACGAAATGGGACTTGCCTCAGACAAACGTATGCGCCTGCTGGAAACCAAATCGCAGAAGACCTCGGCGTTGTTGCGCTTCTTTGAGAAAACAAGCGTAGTGCCAGAAGACATTAACCCCATTTTGACAAAGAAAGAATCAAACCCCGTAAAGCAATCCTTGAAAATGGCAAAAGTATTGGCCCGACCAAATCTCACCATTACGGACTTCCTTTCGCTTAACACGGTTAGCGACTTTGTGGGCAAAGAAGCCATAGATAACGCCGCCTTAGAGCAAGTTGAAATACAAGTTAAATACGCAGGTTATATTGCCAAGGAAAAGCTGCAAGCAGACAAACTTTCTTCTTTAGAGCACGTGCCTATCCCAAAAGACTTTGACTATGAAAAGGTAAAATCGCTTTCCATAGAAGCACGACAGAAACTTACTAAAATCCAACCCGTAACCATTGCACAAGCTTCACGCATCAGCGGCGTGTCACCAAGCGATTTGTCTGTGCTGTTGGTGTATATGGGCCGTTAATTGTTCCACGTGAAACCACTCCCCGTTATCGACCACCTCGTGAGCAAGTCTAGCTTTGATTTAGTCTTGGACAAGGAAACGACGGCGCTCAAAACCACACCCGAACTCAGCGAGGCGGAACTTGAACACTATTATCCCAAAACAGGATATGCCTCACACCAAACTCGAGCCAACAGTTTTAAATCCAAGGTTTATGCGTGGGTCAAGCGTAGCAACATCAAATCAAAACTCAACTGGATTCGTCAATATGCAACCAAAGGACATATGTTGGATTATGGCGCAGGGAACGGCGATTTTGCCCTAGCTGCTGAACAAGCGGGATGGCAGGTTGTTGTTTACGAGACCTCCCTTGGTGCAATTGAAACCCTCAAACAAAGACAGCTTTTTGTGGTTGCCAAACCGCTACAAGAAAACCAATTTGATGTCATAACACTGTGGCACGTCTTTGAACATATCAATAGGCCCGAAGAAGCTTTGGCGTCGTTTTATAAATCCCTTAAGCCGGGAGGCGTATTGGCTTTGGCCGTGCCCAATACCGCATCTTGGGATGCCAAACATTACAAATCTTTTTGGGCTGCCTATGACGTTCCCCGCCACCGCTGGCACTACAACAAACACGCCATTTCGCTACTTGGCCGTAAAGCAGGGTTTGAATTGCTTACTACGAAAAACATGTATTGGGACGCGTTTTATGTTTCGTTGCTTTCCGAACAATATCGAAACGCCAAAGCCCCGTGGGTCAAGGCACTTTATAAGGGATGCTTCGCAAACCTCAAAGGGTGGCAAACCACAAACACCTCGTCACTCACTTTTTTCCTCCAAAAACCTAAATAAAGCGTTTTAAGCGCCTTTCCCAGCTGCGACGACACTTGCAGCACGAACAACTAAATAAAAGCGGGCAGCAACGAAAAAAAGAAGGAATAAAAATAACTGCCCCCTATAATAAAACAAAAAAACAATAGACAAAAACTATTTATGCTTTTGTGTGTAGCAAGCGAGTTAATTTAAAGGAAAGTTCGGTAAAAATCATTTGTGGGCTGCCATTTCGGGAAAGATGATAGACGCTGTCTTCAAGCGCAGTAATAATGGGCAAAATGTTAGTCCCATGAATAAAAGCGGCAAAGCGTTCTAGTTTGAAATCTGACTTGGGGTAAAAGTTGGCAACAGCTCCCAACGCATAATGTTTCATTAGCGCAGCCCGAAACAGTTGAATGGCAAATGACAAAAACTGCTTCTGCGTTTCTATGCCCTTAGACGCCAAAGACTGACTCCAATCCGCTAGTTCTAGCACCACCGATTTGTTCCCTTTTGCACGAAAAGCAGTGCGCACCCAAGCAACAAACCACTCTTCATACTGCGCAAGTTCATTTTGTTGATCCACAAGACCAAGCGCCTTCCCTACATTTCCACCCGACTGCCCAGCAACTGCCGCGGACAATTCCTTAGCGACCCCCTTTTTTTCCAAATATGCTGCAATGAGATTTTGCCCAACACTTCCAAAGCTTGTTTGCTGACACCTAGATCTGACGGTTGCAATAAGCTGAAAGGCATCGGGGCACAAAAGTAAAAACAGCGTTTTAGCAGGAGGCTCTTCAATGCTTTTTAGCAGTTTGTTAGACGCTGCAATGGTGAGTTTTTCGGCGTGCCAGATGATGACACATTTCCACCCACCCTCAAATGATTTAAGGCTGACTTTTTGCATGACCGAGAGCGCATCGTTGACATTGATAACACCCTGCTTGTTCTCAGCGCCCAAATAGCGCATCCAATCATATAGCGATCCAAAGGTTTGTTCAGAAACGAAGCTTCGCCATTTTCCAAGGAAGTCATTCGAAGTGGGTTTTGTTTTTACATCGGAAGTAATTGCCGTTGGAAAAATGAAATGGATATCAGGATGAACCATTCCCATTGCTTTTTGCACGGAAGCTTCTTCTGGATTATCTCCACAGACCACAGCATTGGCATAGGCCAGCGCAACGCTTAACAGTCCGTGTCCGTCATCGCCTTCAAAAAGTTGGGCGTGGGGAATACGTTTGACAGTAAGGCTATCGGCAAGTGATTTCTTTTGAGTATCGTGACCCAATACGGCATTAAAAAGCATGCCTAAATATACAAACATGCCGTTTATAAAAACGGACTACTTCAAACCAAGATGATATTGTATTTTTACACAAACAAAACACACACATGAAAACCCTACAAAACACTTCATTTAGCCAGGAACGCGCCTTGATACGTGTAGACTTTAACGTTCCCTTAGACGATAACGGCAATGTAACAGACGCCACAAGAGTCGTTGCGGCGCTGCCAACCATTCAGTATATTTTAGAACAAGGCGGGAGCTGTGTGTTGATGTCTCACTTGGGGAGACCCAAAGGGAACGACCCAAAACTTAGCCTTAAGCAAATAGTTCCTACACTTGAAAAACACCTAGGCAAAGCCATTCAATTTTGTGATGAGGTTGTTGGGCCAAAGGCCACCGCGCAAGCAGCTGCATTGGCACCGGGCGAGGTACTTTTAATTGAAAATTTGCGATTCCACGAAGCTGAAACCAAAGGAGACAAGGATTTTTCAGAAGCCCTTTCTAAGCTAGGGACGGTTTATGTCAACGATGCATTTGGCACCGCACACCGCGCACACGCCTCAACCACAATTGTGGCACAGTTTTTTCCAAACAAGAAGTGTTTTGGGCATTTGCTTGCAGGAGAAATAACGGCCATTGACAAAGTAATGAGGTCAGGAGAAAAGCCTGTCTTGGCTATTTTGGGCGGCGCAAAAGTATCTTCCAAAATCACCATCATTGAAAATATTCTTTCAAAAGTTGATCACCTTATTATTGGCGGTGGTATGGCTTTCACCTTTATTAAAGCACAAGGAGGCGAAATCGGGAAATCTATTTGTGAAGACGATAAGATGCCCTTGGCCCTGTCGATTCTTGAACAAGCAAAAGCCAAAGGCGTGCAGGTGCACTTACCGGTAGATGTACGCGCTGGACAAGCCTTTTCTAACGATACGCCTCAGCAAATATTTTCTATTGATGAAATCCCAGACAGCTGGGAGGGGATGGATGCAGGACCATTGTCTGAAGCTAAGTTTGACGCCGTTGTAAAGCAATCCAAAACCATTTTGTGGAACGGACCTTTGGGTGTTTTTGAGTTTGAAAACTTTTCTAAAGGAACCCGCGCTTTAGGCGCGAGTATTGCGGAGCAAACCAAAAACGGTGCATTTTCGCTTGTGGGCGGCGGAGACTCTGTTGCAGCAGTAAAGCAATTCAAACTCGAAAACGAGGTCAGCTATGTTTCTACCGGTGGCGGGGCCATGTTAGAAAGTTTGGAAGGAAAAACACTGCCAGGAATTGCCGCCATGTTGGCGTAATTATTGCTGATACCGTAATATGAATATACGCTTTCTCTTATTGTTTTTTGTTGTGTTGGGCTGTCAAAACCGCCCTTCAGCACCCATGGTAAAATCCTCCAACGGAAACATCAACACCATATCTGTGGTGATGCCCGATATGTTGTGGGAAACAGAAGTAGGCGAAGCGGTACGTGCTGCCTTTGCTTTTCCGGCGGAAGGATTGCCACAAAAAGAACCTCTTTTTGACCTAAAGCAAATACCCCCTGAAGTTTTTACGGGCTTTACAAGGTTAAGCCGTATGGTCTTATGGGTAGGTTTTGGCGATGAGGTTGTTATAAGAACGGACAAAAACCGTTATGCAAGCCCCCAACAAATGACCGTATTGAGCGCCCCTGATACCGCTACGCTTGTTGAAATGATACTGTCTCAATCGCCAGGGATTATCAAGTCGTTTAAGGCGGGAGAGGTTGCAGAACGCCAAAGACGCACACTCAAATCAACATTAAATCAACACGCGCTTCAAGACAGGTTTGGAATAGACCTTTCGATTCCTTCAGCCTACACCGTATTTAAGGAAGAAAAGAGCGCCGTTTGGTTTCAGCGGGAAATTCGCAAAGGGCATGTAAACCTTATTGTTTATGCGCTCCCAAGAACAACAAAGCTAGATTTTGAACAACCCTTGGCAGACATTATTCGTATTCGGGATTCTGTTGGCCAAGCATTTATTCCAGGAAGACTAACAAACACACACCTTATAACCGAAGCGGCATACGAGCCCTATGTTTATAAAACGATGATCAATGACATGCGTACTGTTGAAACACGCGGCACTTGGGAAGTTAAAGGAGATTTTATGGCAGGGCCTTTTTTGCAGTTTGTACTGGACGACAAAAAGAACAGCAGGTTCCTTGTTATGGAAGGCTTTGTTTTTGCACCTACTGTAGCCAAAAGAGACTATGTGTTTGAAACAGAGGCAATTATGAAGTCAATGCAAGAATTAAAAAAGGATTAGTCTTCTTTTGAAGTATCTTTTTTCTCTTCTTCTTTGGTGGCGTTTTTAAACTCTTTTATTCCGGTTCCAAGGCCTTTCATAAGCTCTGGAATTTTCCTTCCACCAAACAAGAGTAGCACTACAAGCGCAATGACAAGAATTTGAACAGGACTAATAGCAAGTATCATACTATTGATTTTTCACAAAGGTAACAAAGAAAACGGACTTGGCAGAAGGAAGCATACGCTATTAAACAACTAGTTATATTTGCACAGATGGATAACAAAAAAAATAAAAAATCTGGATTTTGGCAGCGGTGGCTGGCCAAGTACCGTTTTGTTATCCTAAACGAAGAAACATTTGAGGAGCGGGTCTCTTACAAACTCAGCAGATTAAACGTCTTTCTTGCTGTTGGAGTTATTATAGTATTGCTTATCGCAACTACTTTTTTAGTCATTTCACGAACTCAGTTAAAAGAGTACATCCCCGGCTATGACTCTTCAGAAATAAGGAGGCAAGCCATTCGCAACAATTATCGCCTAGATTCGCTCCAGTTGGCGTTGTTGAGAAACCAGCGTTATATTTCGTCGGTCAACAAAGTGCTAAGAGGCGATTTAGACCTTCAAGAATTGGAAACCCAGATGCAACTGGACACCACTCAATTTAACGAAACTACTGGGTTTTCGACATCATCTGCAGATTCTTTGCTCCGCGCAGAGGTTGCTCAAGACGACAAGTACAACCTATTGGCATCTGCAGGGCAAA
>ERZ802819.956-NODE-956-length-18531-cov-9.39998_pt1 | contig 18531 bp, 16 predicted proteins | sample MGYA00345647_ERZ802819 | MGnify/ENA primary metagenome ERZ802819 (study PRJEB30503, sample SAMEA104212355) | marine metagenome | biome: Westerlies Biome; feature: [SRF] surface water layer (ENVO:00010504) within the epipelagic zone...; material: water...
TTGTCTTAAGAAATAATTCAAAAGATTTAATAAAAGAATATTTATCTCAAAAAGGGTTCAATGAAAGAAGGCTGATTACAAAAGAAAATTTTGATCAAATAGAGCAGATTATTATTGAGAGTTCAGGTGGATCTCTTTTTGGATCAAAATTAATTATCGATATAAGTCATGATCAAGGTCGATTGCCAGATAAATTAGAAAAAATATTTCAAATAGAGAATATTTTCAACAATGAAAATATTACGATTATTATTAACTCTCATAATGAAAAATTAAATACTAAAACAAAGCTTTATAAAGCTATGGAAAAAAATGCACTTATTGTTGAATGTAGAAAATTAAAATCTTTTGAAGAAAAAATATGGCTAAAGGCTCAATTAGAATTTATTCCTGAAAAAGACAAAAAAAATTTAATAAAGAACATGAACGAATTAAATGCTGGAAACTTGGTTGCTCAACAAAATGAAATAAATATTCTTAAATTAATTTATGAAAACGATATGGATATTTCTAATCTTTTTTACACAGATTCAGCTGAATTTGCTCCATTCGAACTTGAAGATGCTCTTGTAAATTTGAATGTAAAACATGCTTTAAGGATTACTAATTCAATTAAAGATTCTGAAGCACATTATGCTCCTTTGTTAGTATGGATAATTGGTAAAATTGTCACCAGTTCAGCTATTGCAAAACAAAATACAAATCCTAGATTAAGTTTAGAAAAATCCGGTATCTGGAGCAGCAAAATTTCAAGTTATATGAATTTTATTAAATTTCATTCTTTACAAAAACTCATATCAATGCAAAAAAATGTTTATGAACTTGACCTTACTAGCAAAGGCTTATCTCAAAAAAATTTCTGGGATGATGTAGATAGAATGATTGTAAATCTGACTACTAATTAAAATATTAACCAAAGAATTTAGAATCAAAAATTTCCTTACAAGAAATATAACAAGGATCATCAATACTTAAAGAGTGATCAAAGTTAACTATATTTTCTATTGGGGCTATTCCTTTAGTAGAGCTTGTGAGCCAGGCAGATGAAGCCGTCTTCAATTCTAGATAATTAAAATCTCCCTCAAGAACCTTAATACCTTTATTCGATAAGGCATTAATTAAAATTGACCTTGTTATACCTGGCAAAATGTTGTTAGACAAAGATGGTGTGCAAACAGTTTCATTTTTAATAAAAAATAAATTAGAAGCTCCAGCCTCAGTCAGAATTCCATCCTTATGCATAATAATTTCATCACAATTATGTAACTTAGCATTATTCATATTCAATACATTGGCTAATAGTGAAGTTGATTTTATATTGCATCTTCCCCATCTTATATCATCACATATCATTACATTTAATTTTTTAGTTTCAAATGAACAGGAAGTAATATAGCCAAAAGTCTCTGTATTAATTTTATCAGAGTAAATGTGCGATCTAACCATATCCTGTCCTCTAGTAACTTGATAATAAATATAACCATTATCAAAAGCAGATGAAGATAAAAGCTGATTTATCTCATCTGTAACCTTGTTTAAATCTACCTTTATGGAGAGAGCATCTACACTTTTTTGTAACCTTTCAATGTGACTTTCAAATGAAATAGATTTCTTATTATAAAAAGGTATAACTTCGTAAACACTATCTGAAAATGTATATGCCCTTGAGAAGGGAGAAACTTTTATATTTTCTATGTAATCAAAATTACCATTAAATACGGCTTTAATCTGATCCATTGTCAGTCATACCAAATAAGCTCAGTACCCACAAAACAAATTTAGACCACAATCTACCAAAAAATCCTTTAGCTTTTATATTCTGTAAAGCTACTAGGTCTGTAGAAAATACTATTTCATCATTATTTACAATTTCTAATATTCCTATTTTTTGGCCAATCTCAATTGGAGCCTGAATGTTATTGCTGTAATTATAATTAACAACTAGATCTTTAAAACTAGTTCTTGGGAGTGTTATGGATATATCTTCTAAAACACCAAGACCAAGAGATTTTTCAACCCCACCCCATATATTTATTTGTTTATATTCTTGATTTGCATTAAGAATTTTTTGTGTTGCAAAAAACCTAAAGCCATATTCTAATAATCTTTGACTTGCCATAAATCTATTATTATCTGAGTCACTGCCAGCAACAACAGTAATTAATCGCATATCCCCTCTTTTAGCAGAACCAACCAAACAATAACCTGCAGTTTTGGTATGACCTGTTTTGACTCCATCAGACGAGTCATCTCTCCACAAAAGTTTATTTCTATTCAATTGCTTAATTTCATTAAAAGTAAATTGCCTCTCTTTATAAAAAGAATAGATTTCTGGAAACTTAGTTATTAAATTAGAGGTCAAGATTCCAAGATCTTTAGCTGATGAAAAATGATTCACGGCAGGAAGCCCAGTAGAATTTTGAAAATTGGTGTTATTCATATTTAGTGAGCCTGCATAAGCGTTCATAAGGTCAACAAAACCCCTCTCTGTACCACCCACATACTCAGCAATTGCAACTGAAGCATCATTACCTGACTGAATTATTATTCCTTTAAGCAAATCAGATACACTAACTCTTTTACCAGCTTCGATGAACATCCTTGAACCTTCCATGCGCCATGCCTTTTCACTAATTAAAACCTCATCATCAAGTGCAATTAATTCATTAGATATTTGATCAGCTGCTACATATGCTGTCATTATCTTTGTCATACTTGCAGGCTCTATTTCTGAAGTTGAATTAAACTCTGCAATTACTGTATTTGTGTTTGGTTCAATTAAAATATAGCTTTTTAAATCTAGTTCTGGGGCATCAGGCACAAAACTTTGTCCAAAAGCGAATACTGATGTTAATAGAGGTATTATTAATATTTTTTTCATTTTGTTAACTCTTCTGATAAATAATAAATTGCCATTGCATAAAAATGACTAATATTATATTTGGTTATTGCAACAAAGTTGTCATCTCCAATGAAATATATTTCTTTTCCATCTTCATTAAAACTTAGAGGTATAAACTTCGAAAGTGCTTTATTAGGTTTAAAAACTTTTCTTACATTATTAGGATAAGCATCATAAATAATTTCACCCTCTTTTTTCCACCCATGAATATATAGATAATTAGCTACACTTCCTATAGCATCATCAACTGAGTTAAATAAATCTGCATACCCGTCCCCATCATAGTCAATTGCATATGCTCTGTAACTTGAAGAAATAAATTGCCCATACCCCATAGCTCCGGCGTATGAGCCCTTTATCTGATTAATATTCAATTGGTTTTCTCTCGTTAACAAAAAGAAATCAACAAGCTCTTTTCTGAAGAATTTAGCTCTTCTAGGATAGTCAAAACCAAGTGTTAGCAAACTATCAATGACTCTATAATTCCCTTGAATCTTTCCATATCTTGTTTCTACACCAAGAATTGATGTGATTACTTCCTTTGGTACTCCAAATTCTCTTTCTGCTCTCTCAAGAGTTTTAAGGTTTTGTTTAATAAATAATTTTCCATTAGCAATTCTTTTTTCTTCTATAAACAAATTTTTATATCTATCCCAAGTCCAAGTAAATTCAGCCGGCTTTGAAATAGAGTCAATTATTTTTTGTTGTTTCATAGCACTAGATAAAACGTCTTCTACGAAAGATTTCTCAAATCCATGCTCTATTACAAGCTCATCAATTAAAGGCTTTGATTTAGGATGTTCTAAGTAATTGCCCTGCAAAGAGGAAGTAATTATTAATGTTATTAATATAATTTTTTTCATTTTTGCATTAATTTTTTGTGTGTTGCCATGGATATAATAATTCCAAAAGCCATGTAGAATGATAACAAAGATGAGCCACCTTTGCTGATAAATGGCATAGGCATTCCTACAACAGGCATTATCCCAACAACCATGCCTATATTAATAAATAATGTTGATGCAAAAACTAGACTAAGTCCACCAATAGTTAATCTACAAAATCTATCCCTAGCATTAAATGCAAGATATATGCACCTTAACAAAATAAAAAAGAAAAAAGATAACAATATACAAATACCGATAAAACCAAATTCTTCAGCAATTACAGCAAAAATAAAATCTGTTTCTGCTTCTGGTAAAAAATTTAAATTAGCTTGAGATCCATCTAAGTATCCCTTGCCATTCATTCCACCTGAACCAATAGCAATTTTTGATTGAGTTATATTCCAGCTGCTACCATATGGATCATTGGATGGATTAATAAAAGTCAATATTCTTTGTCTTTGGAACGGTTCTAAAAAATTACTCCATAAAAATGGCATTGAAAGAATGATTAAACCAAAAGAAGTAAAAATAAATTTCCAACTTAATCCTGCTAAAAATAAAATATAGACACCTGCCATAAAGACAACTAGGCCTGTTCCAAGATCAGGCTGAGAATAAACTAGATAAAAAATAAAACAAATTAGAGTTAATGTTATGAATGTATGCTTTAAGCTAATTGGTAAGGGCTTATTATATAAATATGAAGCTAAGAATATTGGTAAAGCTATCTTAATTATTTCTGATGTTTGTAGTGTAAAAAAACCAAAATCCAACCATCTTTTTGCTCCATTAATTTCCCTACCAAAAATCATGGTTGCAAACATTAAGACTATTGCTATAAATAAAAATAAACTTGAAAAAATTTTATAAAAATCGGGATCTGGTTGACTTAATATAAACATTAGAAGCAATCCGAAACCAACAAATATTGATTGCTTTATAACAGTATTAGAATCTCCCTGAGATGCGCTGTATAAAAAAAATAAGCCCAAAACTGACAATAAAGCAATAGATATAAATAGGTATTGATCAAAATATATTGAAAAATTTTTAAATTCTAATTTTTTTTTCATTTTTCTAACAAATCATTGAGTACTGCTATAGCAACCGGTCCGGCAACTGAACCTCCACTTTCACCGTTTTCAATAACTACGCTTACAGCATATTTTGGGTTAGGCATTGGTCCAAAGGCAATAATGATTGCATGATCTCTATTCCCTTCATTTTCTCTAATAATTTTATAATCTTCTTTTGTATCAGTACTTACTAATTCTACTGTTCCTGATTTTGCTGCAACTTTAAATTTTTTTAATTTCTGTAATCTTTTAGCAGTTCCTATTGGACTATCGATAACCCCTATCATGCTTGCGTGAAGCTTGTTCCAGTCCTGATCATTAATATTTTCAATATTTATTTTATGTTTTTTCTTTTCTTTATTTTCATGAACAAAGGAAAGATTTTGAGAAATGCCGTAATTTGCTAAGATCATTGAATAATATGCGAGTTGCAATGGAGTTGCACTCAAGTAACCTTGACCAACTCCTAAATTAACAGTATCTCCTTTAAACCATCCAAAATTTAAATTATTCATTTTCCATTCTGGTGTTGGTAATAATCCATTATCAGGATTAAAACAATCAATGCACACATTTTTTCCAAAGCCAAAATTAGATAGATGATTTATTAATTCATTAATATCTGATTTGTATGCTAATGAAAAGAAAAAAGTGTTTGAGCTAACAATTATCGCCTTGTTTAAATTAACATTACCATGACCTCCTTCTCTCCATCCTCTGTAAACTCTTTGATCTTCTGGCAAGACAAAAAATCCAGGATCTTTCATTGAAAAATTCCAATCGATAATATTTTTTTCAATTCCAAATAAGCCGATTGCAGGTTTGATAGTTGATGCTGGAGAATATCTTCCCTGTGATGCCCTATCAAAAAAAGGCTTATTAATATCTTTAATTAGTGAATTGAACTCCTTTGATGAAATTCCATTTGATATTGCATTGGTTGAGAAGCTAGGAGTGCTAACATAAGAAACAATTGCCCCAGTATCAATTTCAATTGCAACAACTGCTCCACGCCTATTATTCATTTGGTTGTATGCAATTTTTTGCGCTCCAATATCCAATGATGTAAAAAGATCTTCACCATTTATAGGCTTTATATATTCTTCTTCTTTTAATAACCTGCCTCTTGCATCTACTTGATAGACCTTTTTACCAAATTTACCTCTGAGAGAATCATCATAGGTGTTTTCCAAACCTGTTTTACCCATTTGAAATCCATTGGAATATTTAAAAATTGTTTCTATTTGAGCTAAGTCTTGATTCCTTAGAATTTCTTCGATTTCTTCATTGTTAACACCACTCACATAACCAACTGCATGTGAAAATAAATGAGGATAATTATTAATGCGACTATATCTTACATCAATAAAAGCACTAGGAAATCTGAAACTTCTTACCTCAAATTTAGCAATTTCTTCCATTGATAAATCTTTTTTAATTACAAGCTCTCTATTGAGACTAGCTTTAGCAGCAAAATTTTCTTTTATGTAATCAAATTCGGATTCATTAAAATCAATAATTTCAGATATATTATTTAAAAAATTCTCAATACTAATTACTTTTGAGGGTTTTAATATAAGATCATAAGTTGGAACATTTTTAACAATAATGTTGCCATTCCTATCATAAATTACTCCTCTTACTGGTTGAACTAAAACCTCTTTTGTCTTATTTTTAATTGATGCTGATTCATAGTTTGTGTATTCAGATATCTGCAAAGAATATGTCTTATGCAGAAAAAATGAGAATGCGATGCCAAAAAAAATATAAACCACTAAAAGTCTATTAAAAAAACTTTTTTTCTCAACGTACCTCTCATCTATGTCAATCATTTATGGTAAGGCTTTTTATTAATTATAGAAATTGCTCTATAGATTTGTTCAATAAGAATTATTCTAAAAAGCCTATGAGGGAAAGTAAAATTTGAAGCAGAGATCACTCTTTCAGAGAGCTTTTTAATATCTTTAGATATTCCGAATGAGCCTCCAATAACGAAACATATGTTAGCGTTTATTTGCATAGACCTTTCAAATATCATACTTAGCTCTTTGCTGTTGATTTTTTCTCCTTCTATATCCCATGAAATGAGATAACTAGTGGATGGAATTTTTTCTAAAATTAGGTCTGATTCAATTTTAATAACCTCTTCAATTGTTCTTTTAGGATTCTGCTGCCCTTTAATATTTATAAAATTAATTTTTATATTATTTTTAAGCTGCTTTAAATAATGCTCAATCCCCTCTAATTCCCACTTATTTGGTTTATTACCAACCGAGATGACAGATAAATTCATTGATTTATGTTATTAAGAAGGGTGTTTTCTCCCCAAAGACCTTCTAAGTCATAAAAATCCCTTATTTCTTCTTTCATAATGTTTACAATAACACTTCCACAGTCAACCAAGATCCAGCCAGATTCAACTTTACCTTCAACATTTATAACATTCCTTTTGTGATCTTTTATCGACTCAACTAGCTTATCTGCAAGAGATTTTGCATGTCTATTTGAGTTTGCAGTTGCAATTATTATGGTATCTGCAAAAGACGATATACTTTCTATATCTAGGGACAAAATATTTTCAGCTTTATTATCTTTTAAACTATTTTGACAAATGTTTTGAAGTTTTTTTTCAGTCAAGTTTGCTTATATCTCAGAAATTATGGATTACTAAAAAATTAATTAACATTCAGAGTTATACTAAATCATTATTAATCAAAAAGGGGACTAATTTTGGAATTAATATCATTTAATACTTTGATTGAGATTTTTAATGCATATAAAAATGTCATTATTTGGTTCGGATCAATATCACTTTTTGTTTTCTTATTTAGTTTATTGAGTATTAAGTGGCTCGTTGCACTAATTCCTGAAGATTATTTTGTAATAAAAAGAGTTTCAAAAATAAAGTCTCAAAATCCATTGATTTGGTATTTCATTTTAATTCTAAAGAATCTAGTTGGATACTCACTTATTTTAGGTGGTGTAATTATGCTGGTTCTTCCTGGTCAAGGTTTGTTTACCATCATCATTGGACTTATGCTTAGCAATTATCCAGGCAAGTATATAATAGAGAAAAAATTTATTGCCATTCCAACAATTTTAAAATCTATCAATTGGCTTAGAAGGAAGTCAAATAAGCCACCTTTAAAAGTAAGTTAGGTCACAAAGTAGAAATCTTTTCAATATATTTTGCTAAAATTGAAAGTCTTTGAGAGGCATCAAATGCTTCAAGTAGGTTTTGTTTTTGACTTGATGTTAAGGGAATCAGACCAGCTAAATGATATGCAATGGAATCTGCAGAATTAAAGTCAACTTTTATAGGAAGCTCATTAATTTTTGGATGTTTTATTATTTGAGATAATATATTAATAATCTCAGGATACTCTGCTAACAAGGCTTGATTGTCAACTTCCGGATCTATTTCAGGCTTCACATCTGCAATATGTAGACCATCTGCAAGTTGGCATACATTATTTATTGAAACTTTATTGTCAGCTTTTACGGTTATTCCTAAAAGACCATTTGGCAAGGTATTAAAATCAATTATTTCTACATATGTGCCTTTTTTTGAAATACCAAATTCAGAAGAATCGTTTATTTTTAAAACAATTACGAACCCATGATTTTCAGACATGCATTGCTTAACCATATTCAAATATCTTTCTTCAAAAATCTGCAAAGACTGAATAGTCCCTGGTAAAGCGACTAAGGCAAGTGGAAAAATTGGAAGGCTGTTTTTCATAATAAATAATCAATTAATGGTTGAATAATTTTATTACTGTCTTTATTGGTCATTAATACAACAACTTCATAATTCCTTATAGCATTTTTTATAGCAGCTAAAAAATCATCATGGTTTTGATATGAGTTTTCTTCCTCTAGAACGTTATTATGATCTAGCCACTCAACTCTATCAAAGTTATTTATTGAGCTATAAATAGCTTGACCATGATAGCCAGATGACATTGTATTTGAACCCAATTCTATAATTCCAAAGATTTTTTTATCCTTAAATTTATCCCTTATAGCTTTTGCAGTATAGGAGATTGCAGTTGGATGGTGTGCAAAATCATCATAAATTTTGATTCCAGAGTATTCGCCTTTAAACTCTAGTCTTCTTTTTACCCCATTAAAACTTTCTAGAGATTCTATAGCATTTCTAATTTCAATACCGCAAGTATTTGCAGCTAAAATCGCAGCAATATAATTTTTGAAATTGTGTTCCCCTATTAATGGCAGTTTTGCTAATGAATATTTTTCATTAGTGATGCTTAATTCTTTTTTACTAAAGTCAACTTTAATGTCTTTATGATTAATTTTAATAACATTTGACCAAGTGCCCATTCGCAAAACGTCTTTAATATTTTTATCATCATAAAAACAAACTATATTTCCTGATGAGGGTACAATCTTTAGCAAATGATTAAATTGTCTTTTTATATCATCCAAATTATTGAATATATCGGCATGATCGAATTCAATATTATTAATCACTACTGTAGATGGGGAGTAATGTATAAATTTTGACCTCTTGTCAAAAAAAGCTGAATCATATTCATCAGCTTCGATTATAAATACCTCATTAGAACCTAATGATGCTGATCCAGAAATACTATTTGAGACTCCTCCAACCAAATAACCAATATTTTTATTTAAGGATAGAAAAATATGAGCCAGCATATATGAAGTTGTTGTCTTGCCATGGGTTCCAGACACTGCAAGAACTTTTCTATCTTTTAATATTTCACCTAAAATTTCAGGTCCAGACTTAAAAGGCAGTTGGTTGTTCAGAATATATTCCACTGATTCATTTCCTCTGGAGAGAGCATTTCCAATCACATATAGGTCAGCTTTAGGAAGCATTTTTAGTGAATAACCTTCAATTAATTCAATCTCTAAAGAATCTAGATGATCTGACATAGGTGGATAAAACTGGATATCCGAACCTGATACTTGATGTCCCGATTCTTTGAGTATTTGTGCAAGGCCACCCATAAAGGTTCCGCAAATGCCTAAGATATGTATCTTCATATTAGTTATAATACTTTAACAAGTTTTATTACAACATATTAAGGTATATATAATGAAAAAAAATGCTTTGTATGCACAATCAGGAGGTGTTACAGCAGTAATAAATGCTACTGCTGGAGCATTAATTTTGGAAGCAAGAAAAAGCAATAAAATTGGAAAGGTTTTCGCTGCTGAAAATGGAATATTAGGAGTGCTCAGAGAAGAACTTATTGATACATCAAAAGAATCAGTAAAATCTCTTATATCACTCAAACATAGGCCAGGTGGTATATTTGGTTCTTGTAGATTTAAACTGAAAGATATTGAAACAAGTGAGCAAGAATATAACAGGCTTATTGAAGTTTTTAAGGCTCATAATATTGGATATTTTTTTTATAATGGTGGAAATGATTCTGCAGATACTGCTTTTAAAGTTTCACAAATAAGTAAAAAACTCAATTATCCAATTCAATGCATTGCTATACCAAAGACGGTTGATAATGATTTGGTTTTAACAGACTGTTGTCCAGGTTTTGGATCTGCAGCAAAGTATATTGCTACATCTATACTTGAAGCCTCTTTGGATGTTCAATCAATGTCAGAAACTTCAACTAAAGTTTTTATACTTGAAGTCATGGGAAGACATGCAGGATGGATGGCAGCATCCTCCGCTCTAGCTAGAACAAATAAAGGCGACGCTCCTCATATTATTCTTTTACCAGAAATAATTTTTGATCAAAGAAAATTTTTATTAGAGGTTAAAAATACTGTAAAAAAAATAGGCTTTTGTGTAATTGTTGTATCAGAAGGTGTTAAAAATAATAAAGGAAAATTTTTATCTGAATCAGATACCAAAGATGCATTTGGTCATTCACAGCTTGGAGGTGTAGCTCCCTATATTGCAGATCTTATAAATAAAAAATTAAAACTCAAAAATCATTGGGCTGTAGCAGATTATCTTCAAAGAAGTGCAAGTCATATTGCATCAAAAGTAGATCTTGATCACGCGGAAGCTGTCGGCTCATATGCAATTAAATTTGCTTTATCTGGAATGAACGGGGTGATGCCCATAATAGTTCGCGGTAAATCAAAAAAATATAAATGGAATATAAAAGCTGCGCCATTATCAAAAATTGCTAATCTTGAAAAAAAATTACCTAAAAGCTTTATTTCTTCAAACAAAATGAATGTTACAAGCAGAGCAATAGAGTATCTAAGACCATTAATACAGGGAGAAACTGCATCTCCATATAAAAATGGAATTCCTCATTTAAAAGAATTTAAACTTATAAAAGTTAAGAAAAAGTTAACTAACTGGCAAATTTAATTTAAGTAATTGAGCTCATCAATAATCTTTGTAATTTCTTCTTTTAAAATTTTTTTATCATCTTCATTCAAAAAAGAACCTATTTCTATGTCCTGACCTTTAGATCGAAAACTTAATTTAAGAACTTTATTAATATCTTCATAAATATGAAAAGATGTAAAAGTTCTAAACTCTTCCCAACGATATTCAGCTTTTCGCGTGCCCTTTTCAACTAACACCTTATCTGTTGATAAAAATATTTTCTCTCTTTTCCCGCTCCATCTAAAATTTAGATAAAAAGCTAAAAGTAGAATAGCTATCTCAAGCCCTGCAAATGGTAAGATTAAAGTCGCTCCTGCTATAAAGAATATAGTAGCTATGCCCAAACAAACAAATGCAATGCTTAAAATAAATATTATTCTATTAGAGCCAATTAAGGAGCTATTAGGTTTTATATTTATTCCAAAAGAATTTTCACTGACTTTTTGGACAACAACCACCTGAAAAGCTACCTTACTAAATTATTAATTTTCATCAGTTGAAATATTTTCAATCTCTTCTATTATTCTATCTACTTTTCTATACCCTTGAGGAAGCATATTGCCTCGCTTTGCTCTTGAAGAGATATAATTTTCTAAATCTTTTAACTTTAAAGTTAAAAACCTTTTACCGCTCTCTATTCTCAACGACCCTGTAAGAGAAATTAATTGAGCATGGGCCATAAATTCTTCTTTGGCTAAAAATTTAGCAGTTGGTATATTTATTATTTTATTTCCTTTGCCTTTTGGGAGAATTGGTAATTCATCTATTTTGAATATTAATAGTCTGCCAATGCTTGAAACTGCTGCAATATAAATATGATCATCTCTCAATTTTATAGCTCTAAGTAATTCTGCTTGGTTGGGAAGCTTCATAAACGCTCTGCCAGACTTTTTATTTGAAACCATGTTCTTAAATTCAGAAATATACCCATATCCGGCTGTGTTTATAATTAAATATTTATCACCATCATTACCTATTAGAGATGATATAAATTTAACTCCTGAATCTGCTGTAACTCTGCCTGATATTGGATCACCCATTCCTCTTGCTGATGGAAGTGAATGACTTGGAAGAGAATATGCTTTTCCGTTTGAATCTAAAAAGACTACAAGCTGATTACTTTTACCTCGACAAGAATCCTGAAGCTTATCTTCACCCCGATATGACAATGAGGCTGGATCAATTTCATGACCCTTAGCACTCCTAATCCATCCTGCTTTAGATAAAATAACGGTTATAGGCTCTGTAACAAGAGTTTCTTCCTCAGAAAAGATCTTTGCTTCAGATGACTCTTTTATTGGAGATCTTCTTTGATCACCAAATTTATCTTTTATCTCAAGTAATTCTTTTTTTATTAAAGTTTTAAGTCTTGTTTTTGAGTTTAATATTTTCTCAATCTCATCTTGCTCCTCAATCAGCAAATCTCTTTCTTGTTCAAGCTTAATTTGTTCAAGCTTTGCAAGCTGTCTTAATCTTATTTCAAGAATTGCGTTGACTTGAATATCAGATAATTTAAAAGCTTTTACAATTTCTTTTTTTGGTTCATCTGACTCTCTTATGATTTTGATAACCTGATCAAGATCTAAATAAACAATTAGAAGACCCTCAAGAATATGTAGTCTGTCATTAACTTGATCTAGCCTATGCTCCAACTTCCTTGTAACAGTACTTTTTCTGAAAACAATCCATTCTTTGAGCAAATCCAATAATGAAAAAACCTTTGGTCCTCCTTTAAGCGAAATTAGATTTATGTTTGCCCTATAATTTTTTTGAAGGTCAGTTGAGGCAAATAAATGATTCATCACATCCTCAGCGTTAACTCTATTAGACTTTAATGTTATGACTAACCGAACTGGCTCTTCATGGTCACCTTCATCAGTAATATCAACGATCATAGGTACTTTCTTTTTTAACATCTGATCTGCAATTTGCTCAAGAACTTTTGAACCAGAAGCCTGATAAGGAAGAGCGTTGATAATAATTTCATTCTTTTCTTGAATCCAATTAGCTTGTGCTTTAAATCCCCCTCTTCCACATGAATAAATTTCTTCAAGCTCATTATTGCTAGCGACTATCGGAGCTTCGTTTGAAAAGTCTGGTCCTTTAATAATTTTTAATAGATCTTTTAAAACTGCCTTTGGATTTTCTAAAACATATATAGTTGCATCTATTACTTCATTAATATTGTGTGACGGAATATCTGTTGCCATTCCTACAGCAATACCAGAAGCACCATTTAATAATATAGAAGGTAATTTAGCAGGGAATATTACTGGCTCTAAAAGTGAGCCATCAAAATTTGGCTGCCAATCAACAGTACCTGATTTCAGTTCAGATATTAATAAATCAGCAAATTTAGTCAATTTTGATTCTGTATACCTCATTGCTGCAAATGACTTAGGATCATCTTGTGACCCCCAGTTACCTTGTCCGTCTACAAGAGGATATTTAAAAGAAAAGTTCTGGGCCATCAATACCATAGCTTCATATGCAGCACTATCTCCATGTGGATGAAATTTTCCAATAACATCTCCAACTGTTCTGGCTGATTTTTTATATTTAGATCCTGCATCTAAACCTAATTCAGACATTGCATATAAAATTCTTCTTTGAACAGGCTTTAGTCCATCTCCAATGTTTGGCAAAGCTCTATCTAAAATGACATACATTGCATAATTTAAATAGGATTCTTCTGCGTACTGCTTGAGACTAATAGAATTTGTGTTTGATTGGTCTTTCATAATTATATTTTTGCTAATGATCCCTTTTTCTCAAGCCATTCTTTTCTTGCTGCAGCATTTTTCTTTGATAAAAGAAGATCCATCATTGAATTGGCATTATCATTTGCGCTTATTGACAACTGTACAAGCTGTCTTGTTAACGGATCCATTACTGTTTCCCTTAACTGAGAGGGATTCATTTCCCCTAAACCTTTAAATCTTTGTATATTTATTTTTGGTTTACCTTTTTTATTCTTAAAACCTTTAACAATTTCGTCTCTTTGCAAGTCATCTAAAGCATATAACACTTCTTTGCCACAATCGATTCTATAAAGCGGAGGCATAGAAATATATATACGACCTTCTTGTACTAAAGGTTTATAGTGTCTTAAAAACAATGCGCATAGTAATGTTGCTATATGCAGTCCATCAGAATCTGCATCAGCTAAAATACAAATCTTGCCATACCTCAAAGAGGATAAATCACTATTGCCTGGCAAAACTCCAATTGCGGTAGAAAGGTTTTTTATTTCTTGAGATTTTATAATTTCAACGCTCTCTAAGTCCCATGTGTTTAATATTTTTCCACGCAATGGCATTATTGCTTGAAAAGATCTCTCTCTTGCTTGTTTTGCTGAACCGCCAGCAGAATCTCCTTCGACAAGAAATAATTCTGTTTCATTTAGATCTTGACTATTGCAATCAGAAAGCTTTCCTGGAAGTGCTGGCCCTTTAAATGTTTTCTTGCGTTCAACAATATTTGAAACTTTTGCCCTAGTCTGCGCTGAAACAATTGCAAGTTCTGCGATTTTTTCTCCTTCTTCGGTATGAGTGTTTAACCAAATACTAAATGTATCCTTTGTAGTGCTTGAAACAAATGACATATGGTCTTTTGAATCAAGTCTTTCTTTAGTTTGGCCAGCAAATTGTGGATTTTGTAATTTTGAAGAAACTATAAAAATAGCATTATTGATTATGTCCTCTGCATTAATCTTTAATCCTTTAGGTAAAAGATTTCTATAATCACAAAACTCTTTTATAGACTCCAAAAGACCTGACTTGAAACCATTGAGATGAGAGCCGCCTTGGACAGTAGGGATTAAATTTACATATGTTTCATCAAGTTTATTTTTAGGCGGCCTCGAGGACCAATTGATAGCAAACTCAAGTTCCTGTGCCTTGCCTTCTTTTGAGCATATAATTGATTCCTCTAATATAAGTTCAGAGCCCTCTGATGATTCAATAAGATAACTTTTTAGGCCATCTTCAAAGAACCACTTTTCTTTATCCTTTGGACTTTTTTCATTAACAAATTCGATGGTTAAGCCGGGGCATAAAACTGCTTTTGCTTTAAGTAAGTGCTTTAAAGGCTTTACTTGTACATTTATATCTTCAAAGTATTCCGGATTAGGTTTAAAAATGATTGAGGTTCCAGTATTTCTAATGCCAACATCTCCAATTTCTTTGAGCTCGCTGATTTTGTCACCATTGCTAAAACCTATTTGAAATTTTTTAGACTCTCTTTTAACTATTACATCTAGGCTTTCTGACAGAGCATTTACAACAGAAACTCCAACACCATGAAGGCCACCTGAAAAATTATAATCATCGCCAGAAAATTTTGCCCCTGCATGAAGCTTGCACAAAATTAATTCCACGCCGGTAACATTATGCTCAGGATGAATATCAATAGGCATTCCTCTTCCATCATCTGAAACTTTAATACTGCCATTGTTTAATAACGAAATTTTAATATTTGAACAATGTCCTGATAGAGCTTCATCAACGGAATTATCGAGAACCTCTTGTATTAAATGATTTGGATTGGATGTATCCGTATACATCCCAGGTCTTTTTTTTACAGGATCTAAACCTGATAAAACCTCGATTGCCTTTGCATCATATGAATTTTTTGCCAATTTTTAAGATGCCTTATAATTTATTGAACTAATATTCAATATTTTACTCTAAGAAATATTAAAAAAATTACAAAAGTAAAAAAAATTATAAATGTTTACACTGTAAACATTTATATTAGGTTAAAATACATATATGAAAAAAAATTCAAAGCTTTTGTTTATATTATTTATTTTAGCTTCTGATCTGTATGCAGAAAATTTAATAGATATTTACAACGAAGCATTGAAAAATGATCCAACATACAGAGCTGCAGAATATTCTTATCTTGCAGACAAAGAATTGGTTGTTCAGGGAAGATCAGCCCTCCTTCCAAGCCTTACATTAAGTGGCTCAACGAATTGGAATGAATATTATCAAGACAAACAATTACAACAGTCTTATAACTCATTTTCTAGTACAGTAAGACTATCTCAACCTTTATTTAGATTAGATTCTTGGTTTCAATATAAGCAGTCAAAATCTTTAACAAATGCTGCTGAAGCAGAGTTTGCATATGAACAGCAAAACCTTTTAGTAAAAACTGCAGAACTTTACTTTGGTGTACTAAGAGAAATAGACAATATAAATGCTGCATTGTCAGAAGAAAAAGCTATAAAAAAACAACTAGATCAAGCTAAACAAAGATACGAAGTTGGACTTTCTGCAATAACCGGTGTCCAAGAAGCTCAACTTGCATATGATATAAGCAAAGCATCTAGGATTAATGCAGAAGGTCGTCTTTTATCTGCTCGTGAAGCACTAAATGCTCTTATTGGAAGAGAAATCTTTAGTCTAAATGAGCTCGGAGATGGATTATTAATTGAAGACCCAGATCCAAAATCAAAAGAAGAATGGGTAGATTTAGCATTGACAAATAATTATCAATTAAAAGCAGCTTATCTTAGGAAGAATGCAGCAAAAAATAATGCGCGAAGTGCTGCTTCTAACCACTTACCTAAAATAGATATTGTTGGTTCAAAATCAGAATCAGAAACCAATCAATTCAACTATGAAGGTTTTGATATAAATGGTCAGGGAATTCCTGTGCCTGAAGTAACTGGTAGAAGAAATTATGTTATTCAATTTAGTATGCCAATTTTTCAAGGCGGAGCTGTTAGTTCAAGAAGAAAGCAAGCATATGCACAATATGAAAGATCAAATGAAAATTCTATGTTTGCACAAAGAAGAGTAATACAAGAAGTAAGATCTGGTTACTCTAATGTAGTAACCTTAGTTGCAAATGTTACAGCACAAAAACAAGCAGTTATTTCTGCAACAAGTGCATTAGAGGCCACCCAAGTAGGATATAAAGTTGGTACAAGGAATATTGTTGACCTTTTACAAGCTGAAAAAAATCTTTATAGCGCAGAAAAGAATCTTTCAAACGCAAAATATGATTACATTCTTGCAAAGCTAAAACTTAATTTAGCAGCTGGTATTATTTCTCCTGGTGATCTTGTAAACATTAATAACTTGCTCAAATAGTTTATGCCAGAACTTCCAGAGGTTGAAACAACCTTTAGAGCAATTGAAAAATTTAAAGGCAAAGTCTTAGTCAGAACAAAGATCAATAATAGAAACCTTAGATGGAAGGTTGATAAAAACATTGAGATCAAAACTAAAAACCAAAAAATACTTGATATAAAAAGAAGGGCAAAATATATAATTATTGAATTAAAAAATTCATCTTTATTGATGCATTTAGGAATGTCTGGAAATCTTAGGATCGCAAAAAAAAATAATAACTATTTTCTAAAACATGATCATATAGAATTCGTCTTTGAAAAAGAAAGAATAATTTTTAATGACCCCAGAAGATTTGGTTCACTTCATATTACAAAAGATATTGAAAATCATAAATTAATAAGGAATCTTGGTCCAGAACCACTCTCAAAATCTTTTAATAGTAATTATTTATTTAATTTATGCTCTACATCTAAAACTAATATTAAAACTCTTCTAATGAATCAAAAAAATGTAGTTGGTATTGGTAATATCTATGCATCAGAAACATTATTTTTAGCAAAAATACATCCACTAAAAAAAGCTAATAAGATCAATATTGATGACTGTAAGCTAATAGTAAATTCCTCAAAAAAGGTATTAAGAGCTGCAATAAAATTAGGAGGAACAACCTTAAAAGATTTTTATTCAGCCGATGGAAATCCTGGATATTTTAAAATTAAATTAAATGTTTATGGTCGAGAAGATTTAAAGTGCAACAAATGTAACAGCAAAATAAAAAAAATTAATGTAAATAATCGTGCTTCTTTTTATTGTTCAGCTTGCCAAAGTTAAGTTTCCAATTTTGCTTTTAAAGCTTTTTCAACAATTGGATGAACAAATTTTGAAATATCACCTTTAAGATCAGAGATCTCTTTTATGAGACTTGATGATACATATATTAATGTTTCTTTCGGAGTCAAGAAAATACTTTCTATATTTGGCGCAAGAGATCTATTCATAGTTGCTAATTGAAACTCATATTCAAAATCAGATACTGCTCTCAACCCTCTAATAATTGCACATGCTCCATAGTCTTTTGCTAGATCAACTGTTAGCTTCCTTGGAAAACCTACAACCTCTACTTTATCATTATCTTGATAAATTGAAGCTGCTAAGTTAATTCTATCTTCTAAAGTAAACATAGGATTTTTAGATTCACTTTTTGCTATTGCAACAACAACTT
>ERZ802819.958-NODE-958-length-18516-cov-10.2974_pt1 | contig 18516 bp, 16 predicted proteins | sample MGYA00345647_ERZ802819 | MGnify/ENA primary metagenome ERZ802819 (study PRJEB30503, sample SAMEA104212355) | marine metagenome | biome: Westerlies Biome; feature: [SRF] surface water layer (ENVO:00010504) within the epipelagic zone...; material: water...
TAAATTAGATTATACCAACAGCGACATGAGCTTATTACGTCTGAATTGTCATAAACTACTATTTCGTCTTTATTTTCAATTCCCATACTACACAACTCTAAAAGAAGCTGTCTTTGTCCAAGTCTAGTCTGCCAAACGTAAATATTCACCCATCCAGGCAGCTCTTTTGAGGAGATAAATTCTCTTGAGAAAATAACCCTTACGTCTTGATCTCTATAGATTGAGTCATAATAAATTGGTTGATAAGGTTTGATATCAGCCTTAATAGGTAATTCAGGTGGATTCGAGTAGCCTACAAAAAGAGTATTTGTTTCGTCTCTAACTTGATAAAAAATTTGGTCATTTAGTGAATCAGTCAGAGTCTCTAGTAGTTGTTCAGTTAAAAGGTCGCCATCCCTTAAAACAGCATCTCTTAGAATAACTTGTGAAATTGTATGAAGCAGATTATCAAAGATTTCTTGAGATTTTTTTTGTGAGTCAAAGTACAGTGCAACAGTGCCTATAGACATAATAACCAATAATGGAATTATGATTACAAGAAGAAGTCTGCTTCTTAATGATAAGGTTTTACCTTCACTCATTTGCTAAATCATCCATCATATATCCAATGCCTCTAGCAGTCGTAATGTTAATGTTATAGTTTGAGAGTATTTTTCTTAAGCGAGATATGCTGATTTCAATTGCATTAGTATTGACATCTGCTCCTACGCCATATTGGGTATCAACAAGATGAGACTTAGAAATATATTGACCTTTTTTATTCAATAAGATTTCAAACAGAGTCAATTCCCTTCTATTTATAGTAATCTCAAAGTTTTTATAAAAAATCCTTCTTGAATTTCTGTCAAATTCTATTTTTCCAATTTTTTCACGAGGCGCTAAAAGTGGGTTAATTCTTCTAGATAGAGCTCTTATACGAGCATATAGTTCGTCCATTTTAAAGGGTTTAACCAGATAATCGTCAGCGCCTGCATCAAGGCCAGTGACTCGATCTTTTGTTGCGCCTCTGGCTGTTAAGATAATAATAGGAAAGATTTGATTTCTTTTTCTAATATTTTTTGTTAGTGAGATTCCATCCAGGCCTGGCAGGTTTATATCAATAATTGCAAGATCAGCACCTTCATGCTCTAAATGCTGGTCAGCAAAACTACCATCAATGAAATAATCAACAGAATGTCCTTCATCCAAAAGAACCTTTTGAATCCCTTGGGCAAGCATCTGATTGTCTTCTACCAGTACAATTCTCATTTCAAATTCAACCCTCCAAAAAAAAGTATAAATGAATTTAAATATCTAAATAGATTCATTTATTACCCGGAAAGCTTCCTGACAGCTAAAAAATCTATTATGGAATAATAAGTTTTTGAAATATTTGAAATTTTTTATTTTCACTATATGATTAGGGGCCATGAAAAAGACTTTAAATTTTGGGATTAAGACTGCTTCTTTGCTTTTTTCTTCTCTACTAGTTATTACGAGTAACTCATCAGCATTGATAAATTATGAAGGGGAAGTGATTAAGTGGGTTGTTCCTTTTTCTGCTGGAGGCGGTGCTGATGTATTGGCAAGATTTTATGCGCCGCTACTTAGTGAAAATTTACCGGGAAAGCCAGATGTTGAGGTAATTAATATGCCCGGAGCCGGGTCAACAAAAGGTGCCAATTGGTTTAGCTCAGAAGCCCCAATAGATGGAAAAGTTATTTTTTCTACATCTGGATCTACCCAGTTTCCATTTTTACTTGACGACCCAAGAGTTAAATATAACTACAATGATTGGGAAGTAGTATTGGCCTCATCAACTGGAGGAGTGGCTTATCTTCCCTCTGATTTAGGGGCTCTTTGGACAGAGGATTTAGAGTCAGCAATCGATGTCAATTATGTTTTTGCATCGCAAGGCCCAACTCGACTTGACCTCGTTCCTCTCTTGGCCTGGAGTATGCTGGGTATGAATGTTGAACCTATTTTTGGGATTAAGGGTAGGGCTGATGGTCGTCTAATGTTTGAACAAGGTTATGTCAATATCGACTATCAAACCTCATCATCTTTTTTAGCTAAGGTAACGCCCCTTGTTGAAAAGGGCGATGCAATACCAATAATGACATGGGGGATTTTAGATGATAATGGCAACATTGTTAGAGATCCTAACTTCCCGGACATCCCAACATTTCGTGAGGTGTATATAAAGGTCCACAATGAAGAACCATCAGGCAGCGCTTGGGACGCGTGGAAAGCCTTCTTTATTGCTGGCTTTTCCGCACAAAAAATGGTAGTTATTAACAAGAATACTGATGAGAAAATAATTGAATTATTTTCTCAGGCATTCGACGATATTATCAATCAAGAAGATTTTTCTGAAATCTCAAGAAACTATCTTGGTGTTTACCCTCAATCAACCGGTTTGAAGGCTATCACATTCAAAGAAAGAGCGACCCAAATTGATCCTGTAGCAATTTCTTGGGTAAAAAATTGGCTAAATGACAGCTACAATTTAAATCTATAACTTAAAAAAAATAATAAAAATCTGACAGGTTCCTGAAAGACTCAAAGACTATCATCGAATCATCAATTAAATAAATATTTTTTGATTCTCCTTAGATATTTGATTAATTGTTAATCTACTTAATGTTGAGTAGATTTTTAAAACGGAGAGATAAATTATGAAAAAAATATTCATAAAATTAGTATCTTTCCTATTCATGATCGGCGCTCTTTCAAGCTCAGCAATTGCAATTGATAAGTTGCACTTTGTTGTTCCTGGCGGTGCTGGTGGTGGATGGGATGGATGTGCAAGAGGTACTGGTGAGGCTTTAGTTAAATCGGGTCTACTCGAGTCTGCATCTTTTGAAAACATGTCAGGTGGAGGCGGTGGTAAAGCGCTTTCATGGATGATTAAGACAATGCCTGAAAATACAATTATGGTTCAATCAACTCCAATTGTATTGCGCTCAATTAGTCGTCATTCTGGTTACGTTTCTGATAGTGCTGCAAGTGGTGTATTGTCTTATAAAGATGTAACACCTATTGCAGGAATTATTGGTGATTTTGGTGCCTTAGCTGTTGCTGCGGACTCACCATTTCAGTCATTCCAAGATGTTGTTGATGCATACAAAGCAAATCCGAAATCAGTTAAGATGGCTGGTGGTTCAACTCGAGGAAGTATGGATCACTTGATTGGTGCTTTGGCGTTTCAATCAGCTGGTGCAAACCCAAATGATGTAGTTTATATTCCTTACGATGGTGGTGGTGCGGCTCTAGCTGGACTTCTATCTGGTGAAGGTCAAATTCTTTCTACTGGATTCAGTGAAGCTTTAGCTGCGGGAGACCAAGTGCGTATTTTAGGTATTACTGCAAATGAACGTTCAGCTGATGCTCCGAGTGTTCCAACTCTCAAAGAGCAGGGATATGATGCATACTTTGTAAACTGGAGAGGTTTCTTTGGTCCACCAAATATGAATGCAGCAGATAGATATGAAATTGCTAAAATGCTAGGAGACATGCAAAGTACTCCAGAGTGGGAAGTTGTTCGTAAGCGTAACGCTTATGTCAATATCTACAACCCTGGATTTGACTTTATGGGCTTCTTAGAAAAGCAAACAGAAGAAATGACTGACTTAATGAAACAATTAGGCGTTATTTAATCGATATCTACTAGGAGGAAGGTAAATGACTATCAACTATACAAGGATAAGTGCTTTTATCTTTCTCCTTATTTTTCTTATTTATTCCTATCTTGCGGGTGAGATAAGGGTATTTGCATTTGATGAAAATGCTGACTTTAACGCAAGAACATTTCCAAAGCTTATTTCTTATTTGGGGATTATCGTTTCCCTTCTTACATTGGTTCTGTCAAAAAATGAAGAAGAGAACATGAGCCAGTATGAATGGATCAGCGTAATAATTCTATTCGCTCTCGTTTTTTCATACGGACTTTTAATTAAAACAATTGGTTTTTTTGTTTCAACCAACTTGTTTTTAATCATATCTTATTTGTATTTGGGTGTTCGAAACTATAAGGTCATCATTTTTAGTTCATTCCCAGTAGTGGCAGGACTTCAGTTTATGCTCCATGGTTTGCTGGATGTTTATATTAGAGATCCATTTTTACAGTTTTTAGGAGTTATATCATGATAGAAGGCATGATGATGGGCATTAACACTGCCTTCAGTGGTTATAACATTCTGATGGTTATGATGGGTTGTTTTGCAGGAACCATCATAGGGATGCTTCCAGGTCTTGGTCCTATGTCTGCGATAGCATTGATGATTCCAATTACCTATGGTTTTGATCCAGCTTCAGCTATGATATTGATGGCAGGAGTTTATTATGGCGCCATCTTTGGTGGCTCTACATCATCGATTCTGATTAATGCTCCAGGAGTTGCTGGAACGGTTTCGAGTTCATTTGATGGCTACCCGATGTCCCAAAAAGGCCAGGCAGGAAAGGCGCTTGCTATTGCGGCTTATGCTTCATTTTCTGGTGGCACAATCGCTGCATTATTTTTATTGGTAGCAGCTCCTCAGCTAGCTAAGGTTAGTCTTAGCTTCCAGTCTGCAGATTATTTTGCCTTAATGTGTGTTGGATTACTCTCTATTGCAGCGTTTGCAAGTAAAGGGCAATTCTTAAAGGCAATGATTATGACAGCGCTTGGTTTGGCGCTTGCAACAGTTGGACAGGATTCTTTGTCTGACATTACTCGTTTTGCATTTGGAAATATTAATCTAATGGATGGTATTAGCTTTGTTCTTTTAGTAATGGCAACCTTTGCGATGAGTGAAGCATTTATGATTATTTTCAAAAAAATGGACATTAACTTTAAGTCTTCAGATGTGAGTAAGACAAGTCTGGGTTCGATTAAATTATCCAAGAAAGAAGTAAAGGAAATGGTTCCTACAATTGGAAGAACTTCTGTATTAGGTTTTTTTGTTGGCGTTCTTCCAGGTGCAGGAGCTACAATTGCTAGCTTCTTGGCTTGGGGTTTTGAGAGAAGTATCGCCTCTGCTAAAGATAAATTGAAATTTGGTAAAGGCTCAGTAAAGGGTTTAGCGGCTCCTGAAACTGCTAATAATGCTGCATGTACAGGTTCATTTGTGCCTTTATTAACTTTAGGTATTCCTGGATCTGGAACTACTGCTGTAATGCTAGGAGCATTACTCTCATTTGGGGTTCAACCTGGCCCAAGGCTTTATGTTGAGCAGCCAGAGCTTTTTTGGGCTGTTATTATCTCCATGTATATCGGAAACGTAGTTTTATTGGTATTAAATTTACCTTTGATACCCTATATAGCAAGGATATTAGCAATACCTAAAAACATTCTTGTTCCTCTGGTCTTATTCTTTTCGGTAACCGGCGTCTATTTAATTTCATTTAATTCATTTGATATTTACTTTATGGCGATAGTTGCGTTAATTTCATTAGTATTGAGAGTTTTAAACTATCCAATGCCTCCACTAATACTTGGATTTATTCTTGGTGGAATGCTTGAAAAGAACTTGAGAAGGGCAGTCCTTATTAACGATGGATCTTTCTCCTTCATTTGGGAGAGACCAATCAGCTTATCTTTATTTATTATTGCTATTCTTATTGTTCTTTTGCAGGTCTATCAGGGCTTTAAAAAGGAAAAAGAATAAAACTTTTTATCTATTTCTACTAAAAGTACTTCCTAGTTTAAAATAGCAAACTGATTTTAAAAATGCTAATAAATTTATGACACCTGAATCTGTATTAGAGCAATGGGCCCAATGCTTCAATAATGGAGATTTGGATGGAATTACAAGACTCTATCATCTAGATAGCACTCTATTACCGACTTTTAAGCCAGTTCTGATGAACACAAAAGATCAAATAAATGGTTATTTTAGTGCTGCATTAGACGGAAAGGCTTCAATTGATATGAATGTTGAGGCGTCGATTAAAACAAAGTTGTCTGATTCTTCATATTTAATGACAGGAAGTTATGTTTTTTGCCTCCCTAATAAAGGTGGAGAAAAATATGAGTCATGGTATAGCTTTTTAATTGATACGTCTAAAGAGGCCCCAATTAAACATCATCACTCGTCAAGAGTTCCATTTGATTTTGATCTGAGCTAGTTATCTAACTTGTAAATTTATATTTCGATTCAAATTGTAATACTTTGTAACAATTGTATACAGTTTGCTACAACCCCACTAATAAACTGAATTCAATTCTGCTCAATGGTGTGCAGAATGTGATTCATATCATTTTAATGGAGAAAAATATGAAGAATAATAAGTTAACAACGCTAGCAGCGTCAGCGCTTCTAGCAACTACAACATCAGTTAGTGCTGGTGACGTAGAGGTTTTACACTGGTGGACTAGTGGCGGTGAAGCTGCAAGTGTAAATTATCTTAAGGGTAAGCTAAGTGATGCTGGAGTTGGTTGGACTGACTTCGCTGTTGCTGGTGGTGGTGGTGAAAACGCGATGACTGTTCTTAAGTCAAGAGCGATTTCAGGCAACCCTCCTACTGCAGCTCAAATCAAAGGTCCTTCAATTCAAGAATGGGGTGATTTAGGATTTTTAGCTGACATCGATGGTGTTGCAACTGAGAACAACTGGGATGAATTATTACCTGCTGTTGTTTCTGACGTAATGAAGCATGAAGGCAAATACGTTGCCGCTCCAGTAAACGTTCACAGAGTAAACTGGATGTGGTCTAACCCTGAAGTATTTCGTGCTGCAGGCGCGACTATCCCAACTACTTGGGACGACTTCATGGTTCAAGCTAAGAAACTTCAAGACGCTGGTTATGTGGCTCTTGCTCACGGTGGTCAGCCTTGGCAAGATGCAACTGTATTTGAAGCAGTTGTTCTTGGCGTTGGTGGTGCAGACTACTATAACAAAGCATTCGTAGAGATGGACATGGATGCTCTTAACAGTGACACAACTGTAGAAGTTTTCGAAACTTTTGGAAACCTTCGTCAATTCGTTGACGCAAACTCACCAGGACGTGACTGGAACGTTGCGACTTCAATGGTAATTGAAGGTCAAGCTGGAATGCAGATCATGGGTGACTGGGCAAAAGGTGAATTCAAGGTTGCTGGAAAGAATGTAGGTACAGATTATACTTGTACAGCTGCTCCAGGTACTTCAGGTGCACACACATTTAACATTGACTCATTTGCGTTCTTTGCACAAGGTTCAACAGCTGGTACTGGTGCTCAAAACATCATGGCTGCAGAAATCTTAGGTACTGATTTCCAAACAGTATTTAACCTTAATAAAGGTTCGATTCCTGCGCGCTTAGGTGTTTCAAGAGCTGAGTTTGATTCATGTGCTCATGACTCTATGGACGCTTTTGTTGCTTCTTCAGCAAGTGGTTCATTAGTACCAAGCTTTGCGCACGGAATGGCATTGCCTTCAGCGGTAGCTGGAGCGGTAGTTGATTCAGCTACAAACTTCTTTAACTCTTCTCAGAGTGCAGAAGAAGGCGCTGCTCAACTGGTTGCTTCAATGGCAGCTGCAATGTAAGAGCAACTCTGTATAAAGAGCTTTAGCTTGTCTCCTTTAGCATAAGGCTCTTTAATGCATTTAGGGCGCTTAATTTAAGCGCCCTAATTTTATAAATTCATAATAAAATCAGACTTACCGTGCTTAATTTTTTAGAAAAAAACTTGCCAAAAATTGTATTGGCACCGACCACAATCGCAATGATTGTATGTATGTATGGTTTTATCGTGTGGACCGGTCTATTATCTCTTACAAAAAGCCGTATGATGCCTCAATGGGATTTTGTTGGGCTCGATCAATATGTCAGACTTTTTAAGAATCCTAGATGGGATGTAGCCGTTGATAATCTATTTATTTTCCTCATTTTATTTATTGTGATCGCTCTAGTTCTAGGCCTTTTACTAGCAATATTCCTAGATCAAAAAATCAGAGTTGAAGGCGCAATAAGAACTATATATTTATATCCCATGGCAATCTCATTTATTGTTACAGGTACGGCATGGAAGTGGATTTTAAATCCAGGTCTTGGAATCGAAAAGCTGATGAATGACTGGGGTTTTGTGGGCTTTGAATTCAGGTGGCTGGTTGAACAGGACATGGCCATCTATTGTATTGTGATTGCTGCAATTTGGCAGTCTAGTGGCTTTGTAATGGCGCTCTTTTTAGCTGGCTTAAGAGGTGTTGATGATAATCTAACTAAAGCTGCAAAAATGGATGGTGCATCAACGGTTCGCCTATACTGGCATATTATTTTGCCTTTAATGAGACCCGTTTTTTTTAGTGCTATTGTTATCCTTACTCATATAGCGATTAAAAGTTTTGACCTTGTTCAGGCATTGACAGGGGGAGGTCCTGGATATGCATCCGACTTACCAGCCAACTTTATGTATACATATACCTTTAACAGGTCACAAATTGGCATTGGCGCTGCCAGTGCAATGATTATGTTGTTCGGTGTTCTAGCTGTACTAATACCTTATTTATATTCAGAACTACGCGAGAAAGATTGATGAATAAATTTAACTTACTAAATATTAATTTTGGCCGAGCAGCTATTTACTTTATATTATTTTTATTTGCTTTTATCTATTTAGCACCTCTTTATGTGATGTTTACAACTTCACTTAAAGATATTGAAGAAATTCGAAGTGGTAACTTGATGGCTCTTCCAATCGATCCAACCCTATATGCTTGGAAGAAAGCCTGGGCATCAGCATGCACTGGAAGTGAGTGCAAAGGCCTAGCTCCATATTTTTGGAATAGTGTAAGGATTGTATTTCCTGCAGTAATTATCTCAACTATTTTGGGCGCTTTTAATGGCTATGCTCTTGCTAAATGGAAATTCAAAGGAAGTGAATTTCTTTTTGGAGCTCTCTTATTTGGCTGCTTTATCCCTTTCCAGGTTATTCTTTTGCCAATGGCAAAGCTTTTGGGAGCTTTGGGATTGGCTAACACTGTGACTGGCCTTGTTTTGGTTCACGTTATCTATGGAATAGCTTTTACAACACTCTTTTTTAGAAATTATTATGTGGGAATACCTACTGAGCTTGTTAAAGCTGCAAAGCTCGACGGCGCTAGTTTCTTAAAAATATTTCGGCACATTTTTATTCCATTATCTACACCAATTTTTGTAGTCACAATCATTTGGCAGTTTACCCAAATCTGGAATGATTTTTTATTTGGAGTTGTTTATTCAGGCTCGGGAACTCAGCCAATTACTGTGGCACTTAATAACCTTGTGAATACCTCAGTTGGTGGAAAAGAATACAACGTAGATATGGCTGCAGCAATTATTGCTGCGCTGCCAACGCTAATCGTTTATATCATTGCAGGAAAGTACTTTGTGAGAGGACTAACTGCTGGCGCAGTCAAAGGATAATTTTAATAACTAAGAAAATTACGAATACAGGATAAAAAAAATGGGAAGTATTAGTCTTAATGGGATCAACAAATCTTTCGGTTCAACTGAAGTGCTTAAGGATATCAATTTAGATATTAAAGATGGAGAGTTTTTGATACTGATCGGTCCATCTGGATGTGGAAAGTCAACTTTAATGAACCTAATTGCCGGTCTTGAAGACTTAACTGGCGGTGAAATAATTATTGATGATAAGGATGTGTCTGAAGAGTCGCCAAAGGACAGAGATATTGCAATGGTATTTCAATCGTACGCGCTCTATCCAACTATGAATGTTGCAAGAAACATTTGTTTTGGATTAGAAATGAGCAAAATGCCAAAAAATGAACAAGAAGTTATATTAAAAAAAGTCTCATCTTTGCTTCAGATTGATCATCTATTAGATAGGAAGCCAGGGCAGCTTTCAGGCGGTCAGAGGCAAAGAGTTGCTATGGGAAGGGCACTAGCACGTTCACCAAAAGTCTTTCTATTTGATGAGCCACTTTCAAATTTGGATGCAAAGCTAAGAGTTGAAATGCGCACTGAGATTAAAAAACTTCATCAGCGCATTGGAACAACCATTGTTTATGTTACTCATGATCAGATAGAGGCAATGACACTCGCAGATAGGATAGCTGTGCTTAAGGATGGTGAATTACAGCAAGTCGGCACACCTTACGAAATTTATAATGATCCAGTCAGTCACTTTGTTGCTGACTTTATGGGCTCACCTGGTATGAATTTTATTGAGTGTATTGTGAAGGATGAGAAACTCATAATTGAGAGCGGTGGTGAAAAATATGAATTAGAGATGCCATGTAAGGACGTTATTAAAAATTCTAAGTTAGATGTTGTATTGTTAGGAATAAGGCCTGAAATGCTGACTGAGATTCAGCCATCTGTTGAGAAAAACTCATACATTCATCAAATAAAATTTGATGTCGACGTTTTAGAACCTATGGGTGCTGATACGGTTGCAATTGGACAATGGAATGAAAGCGAAGTTATGGCGAGGCTAAGTCCAGAATCTGGAAACGCAGCTGGAAAGGGTTTTGACTTGCAAGTCGATACTAGTAAAGCTATATTATTTGATCCAAATTCAGGCTTAAGAATCAGATAATTATTGATACAATGTCAGTATGAGTGAAGGTTTTACTAAATCTGGCTTATCAATACCCCCAATAGGGCTCGGAACGTGGGACATGCAAGGCCCAACATGCTCAAGAATCGTGCAAGAAGCACTAGAGCTTGGGTATCGTCATATTGATGGCGCTTCGATGTATGAGAACGAAACAGAAGTGGGCCAAGGTGTGATTGATTCTGGAGTCGATAGAGAAGAGATCTTTATTACGACAAAAATCAATACGACAAGTTGGACGCCTTCAAAGGGTAATGGACTTTCATTACAAAATAAAGATATAGTTAAGCACTTTGAGCAAAGTCTCAAGGATTTGCAAACTGATTATGTGGATCTTCTTCTCATTCATTGGCCTAAGTTTGAGACCAACTTGGCAGACATGTTAGACATTTTATACAAGCTCAAAGATGCTAAAAAAACAAAAGAGGTCGGTGTTGCAAACTTTAACAGCCATCTTTTAAATGAATGCATTAATCTTGGATTTAATGATATTTATTGCAATCAAATTGAATACCACCCTTTTTTAACTCAAGCAAAGTTAATGGAGGTCATGCAAGATTTTGATTTAATTCCGGTTGCTTATTGCCCAATATGCAGAGGTGATGTCGCCAGACATGATGTTCTCATTAGCCTTTCCAACAAGTACTCTAAGACACCTGCTCAGATAGCTCTTAGATGGTTATATCAGCAAAGGGCAGTATCAATTCCAAAAACAGCAAATTCACATAGACTAAAGGAAAACTTTGATATTTTTGATTTTGAGATTGAGTATAAAGATATGCTTAAAATCTATAGCCTAGAGAGAAATCAACGCTTAGTTCCTAACCTAGAGATTAATGAGTCAAAGTATCCCTTTGATTAATCTCGATTTAATTTAAGAACGCTCTTTCTCTCTATCAGCTTAATTCCAAAATCGTAATCAATTTCTAGAGCAGCGCCATAAGAAAGATTAATGAGCTTTCTAACGGCTGAGATTGCCATTTTTTGAACTGGGACATCTATTGTTGTGAGTGGCGGATTAGTGTAAGAAGATATGTTCATGTTGTCATAGCCTAATACTGAGACTTCGTCTGGAATCTTAACTCCATTGCTTGACAAAGCTGAAATAGCAGACATTGCAGATTGATCATTGGCACAGAATAGAGCGGTAAAAGAGGGTTCTTGATTAAAAAGATAGTTAGCTCCTTCAAAGCCTTTTTTAAAGGTGTAATCGCCGCGATAAATAAGATTTTTATGAATTGAAATATTATTATCCTTAAGTGCATCTAAAAAACCATTATGCCTTTCATTCGCATCAGTTGTATCAAACCATCCACTGATATAGGCTATCTCCCTATGACCACTATCAACAAGATATTGTCCAGCAATGTATCCCGCTTGATAATGATCAAAACTGAAGGATTTATCTGATATAGCATCAACCTTATTGTTTAAAAGAACGATATTTGGATACTCTTTCTCTAGTTGAAGAATATCAAACTCTGGCAAATCTGCGCCCCAAATAATTAAGCCGTCACAACCTTTGTTAATAAGATTGTCAATTGATAATCGCGATGCATTAGGATGGTTGGCCGAATTTCTTTCTCCATCAGTAGTAATCAGACTCACACCGAACGGCTGAAGTTCCCGTTCTATTTTTGTGAGTGTAGCTCGACTCATTTCGCCCGAACTTTTAGTACCCCACAGACCAATCGTATTATATCTTTTTGATGAGAGAGACTGGGCTGAAGTGTTGGGTATGAATTTAAGTGCAGACATCGCATCGCTGACTTTATCGAGCGTTTTCTTGGAAACAGAGCCTTTTCCAGATATAACTCTGGAAACAGTTCCAATTCCTACTCCAGCTAGTTTTGCAACATCTCTTATGGTAGCCATTTTGTAAAGATTTTATCTATCATATTAAGCTATATATTATTGATTATATAGGAAATAGCTAGTTTTTTTCTAGCTAATCCTTACGTATAACTTTGTGACAAAATGTCACACTTTGACACATTTACATTTTAGTAGTTTATTTATAATTGGAAACGGTTCCATAATAATTATGTTGTGGAGTTTTTTAATAAGTATTTTCTAGGAGAGAAATATGAGAAAAATGTTTAAGAGTTCAACGTTAGTTGCAGCTGCTATCTTAACGGGTGCTGTGAATGTTGCATCAGCGACTGAACTTGAAGTCACTCACTGGTGGACTTCAGGTGGTGAGGCTAATGCCGTTGGAGAGCTTGCTAAAGCTTTTGATGCAACTGGTCACAAATGGGTTGATGGTGCTATTGCTGGTTCAGGTGGTGTTGCAAGACCTATTATTATTAGTAGAATTATTGGTGGAGAGCCAATGGGTGCTACTCAGCTTAATCATGGTCGTCAAGCGGAAGAGCTAATCGAAGCTGGTCTACTTTTAGATTTAACTGATGTTGCTGAAGCAGAGGGCTGGAGAGATGTTATTTATCCACCAAACCTTTTAGACGCTTGTACAGTGGATGGTCGCGTATATTGCGCACCTGTTAACATTCATTCAGCTCAATGGTTATGGTTAAGTCATGACGCTTATGAGAGTTCAGGTGTTGCTGTTCCTAGCAATTGGGACGAGTTTGTTGCTGCAGGTCCAGCGCTTCGTGCAAACGGAATTGTGCCTTTGGCTCAAGGTCAGCAAGGATGGCAAACAGGACTAACTTTTGGTGTTCTAGCAACGGCTCTAGTTAGTGAGGATGCTTGGTATGCGGTTAACCGTGATAAGGATGCCTCTGTTGCAGGTGGTGCAGAGTATGCTCGCGTTTGGAATGCGTTTGACGATGCCCGTAAAATGGCTATTGGATCAAATGTTGGTGACTGGAACCTAGCTACAAACCTTGTTATTACTGGTAAAGCAGGTGGACAGATTCATGGTGACTGGGCTCAAGGTGAGTTTAGTGTTGCTGGATCTGTTGCAGGAACTGACTATTCATGTCTTCCAGGTCTAGGAGAGCGTGAAATTTTAGATACTGGTGGAGATGCGTTCTATTTCCCAGCACAGGATGATGCTGATGTTGAAGCGGCTCAAAAAGAGTTAGCAGCTCTTCTAGTTTCTCCTCCTGTACAGGTGGCGTTTAACCTTAAAAAAGGTTCATTGCCAATCCGTGGTGATATAGATATGTCAACTGCTAACGATTGTATGCAGAAGGGTCTGAAGATTCTTGCAGGCGGAAATGTTGTGCCTTCAGGAGATATTCTTCTTTCGGCTGATACAAACAACCAGGTTAATGAACTTATGAATACTTTTTGGAGTGATTTGTATATGAGCCCTGCAGATGCACAGGCTAAATATGCTAAGATCATTGCAAGTGCAGACTAAGTATTAATCAAAAAAAGAGCTGCCAAATGTTAAACTGGAGTTTGGCAGCTCTTTCAAAGCAATACCATCTAGTTTTGAATGCATTTCTTATTTAAATTACATTAGTGCTTATGATTTATAAAGCTCAGCTTGAAAGGTTATTTGTTAGTTCAGTCATGCTAGCCTTTGCTTCATTAGCGCTATCAATAGTTGGTATTAAATCTCAGCTATTTCAAACTATACAGTTTCTTTTTTTGTTTATTGCTCTCATGAGTTTAGTAGTTTTAGGGGTCCAATCCAAAACTATTCAATTTAATGCCAATAGGCTTAAAAAACAAATTATTGGGTGGCTGCTCTCCTCTGTTTTTTCAATTGCTATTTGGTTGTTCGCCCAAAAAGATTTTCAATCTATTTTTCCAGCCCTAAAGGGTTATAAAAAGGCCTTAAATACACTCGAGCCTTTTGCTATTTATGCTGCTATTGTGTTCATATTGTTTGCTCTAATATTATCAATTGTTGGTGCAAGGGATAGTAGGCTTGATCGTCCTGGATTTATTGAGCGTACGCTCGTATATAACCTCTCAAGTAAAATTGCAGCGCTTCCAATGATGTTCACATCAATTGGTATTTTTGTTATTGCAACTTTATGGACTGTGTATCACTCCTTTACTAATAGCCGTATGCTTCCTAAAAGTGAGTTTGTAGGACTTGCTCAATATGAAAGACTTTGGAGTTCAGATCGTTGGTACATGTCAATTGAAAACCTTGCAATCTATGGCGCATGTTCGTTAATTTTTTCACTATTCATTGGCTTTATTTTGGCTGCTTTGCTAGACCAAAAAACAAGATTTGAAAATACATTTAGAACTATATTTTTGTATCCGTTTGCCTTAAGCTTTATTGTCACAGGCCTAGTCTGGCAGTGGATTCTTAACCCAGAGTATGGCGTTGAAAAAATTATAAGATCAATTGGTTTTGAGTCGTTTGTTTTTAACCCTTTATACAATACAGATATAGTTATCTACGGAATACTGGCAGCAGGTTTATGGCAAGGTACAGGCTTTATTATGTGTCTTATGTTGGCAGGACTTAGAGGGATTGATCAAGAGATATGGAAAGCCGCTAAAATTGATGGAATTCCCATGTGGAAAACCTATATTCAGATTGTGATACCAATGATGCGTCCAATTTTTATAACCACTCTAGTCATTATTGCTGCCGGAATTATTAAGGTTTATGATTTAGTAGTTGCTCAAACCTCAGGTGGTCCAGGAATTTCTTCTGAGGTTCCAGCCAAGTATGTATATGACTACATGTTTAGTGCGCAGAATCTTGGTCAAGGTTTTGCTGCTTCGACAATGATGCTAGTCTCTGTTTTAATAGTGCTTATTCCATTTGCATATCTTCAGTTTGGGAGAAGAAAGCATGACTGAAACTCAAAAGAATTCTATTGTTACTGAGCCAAGAGGCCCTAAGCCACGCAAGATAATGAGCCGAAGAAATATCATTCTTTATGGCACTCTTCTAGTGGTTGCAATCTATTATTTGATTCCGCTGTATGTAATGATAGTGACATCCCTTAAAGGTATGCCAGAGATACGACTAGGGAATATTTTTTCACCACCTGTCGAAGTTACCTTTGAGCCATGGATTAAGGCATGGTCACAGGCCTGTACTGGCCTTAATTGCGATGGATTGTCGAGGGGTTTTTGGAATTCTGTGCAAATCACAGTGCCATCAGTTATCGTTTCAATAGCCATTGCATCGGTGAATGGTTATGCGCTTGCAAATTGGCGCTTTAAGGGCGCTAACCTGTTTTTTACAATCTTAATTTTTGGCGCTTTTATTCCATATCAAATTATGATTTATCCTCTAGTGATTTTACTAAGAGACTTAGGAATCTACACAAAACTGCCTGGATTAATTTTAATTCACTCAATTTTTGGAATGCCCATACTAACTCTTCTATTTAGAAACTATTTTACAACGATTCCTGAAGAGCTCTTTAAGGCTGCTCGGGTAGATGGAGCAAGGTTTTGGGGTATTTATTTTAGGGTCATGATGCCAATGTCGCTGCCTATTTTTGTGGTAGCGATAATAATGCAGGTGACAGGAATTTGGAATGATTTCTTGTTTGGAGTGATTTATACAAAGCCTGACACATATCCAATGACAGTGCAGCTGAACAATATTGTAAATTCAGTTCAAGGTGTCAAAGAATATAACGTCAATATGGCCGCAACATTGCTTACAGGTCTTGTACCCTTAACCATTTATTTTATTTCAGGCAAGCTCTTTGTTAGAGGCATTGCTGCGGGTGCTGTTAAAGGTTAAATAAAAGGAAAACGATTAATGAATAGTATAGAAATAAAGGATCTTTCACTTAACTTTGGGAATGTCAAAGTTCTTAAAGATTTAAATCTATCTGTTGAGAAAGGAGAGTTTTTGGTTCTCCTTGGTGCCTCAGGTTGTGGTAAATCAACTTTGCTTAATTGTATTGCCGGACTTTTGGAAATTAATGATGGTCAAATTTTTATTAATAATCAAAATGTCACATGGTATGAGCCATCTGAGAGAGGAATTGGAATGGTGTTCCAGTCCTATGCTCTTTACCCTCAAATGTCTGTTAAAGGTAATCTAACGTTCAGCTTAAAGAATGCAAAGCTATCTAAAGAAGATATTGAAGAGCGAGTGAAAAATGCTTCAGAAATTCTTCAGATTGAAGACCTTTTAGATCGAAAACCTGCTGCACTCTCTGGAGGTCAGCGACAAAGGGTTGCGATTGGAAGAGCACTCGTAAGAGATGTAGAAGTTTTTTTGTTTGATGAGCCATTATCTAATCTAGATGCTAAACTACGAACTGAACTTAGAGTTGAAATTAAAAGGTTGCATCAAAAGCTCGATAATACGATGATCTATGTCACCCATGATCAAATTGAGGCAATGACTCTAGCGAATCGAATTGCAATCATGAGAGATGGCTTGATTTTGCAGCTAGATAAACCTAAAACAATTTACAACTATCCTGTAAACAAATATGTGGCTGAATTTATAGGGTCTCCTAGCATGAATTTTTTGAAAGGTAAAATTGTACCTAACAAAAAACCTGTCTTTAAGCTAGAAGGAGGCTGGTGTGAAACACCAGATCTAAGTAATTATAAGTTTAAAGAGGATATTAAAGAAGAGAGGCAAATTTGGTTGGGTGTTCGCCCTGAAAGTATAGTGGTTGGTGATGAGGCTGAAAAGCTCCCAGTCAAATTTAATTTAGAGGCCGAGGTCGTTGAGCCAATGGGTGCTGATACCTTGGTATGGTCACAGATTGGTGGGCAGGAGTTCCACTTTATTATCGATGGTAATTCCACTATAAATAGTGGTGACTCTCTAAGAGTAGGTTTTGATCCATTACACTCATCTATTTTTGATTTAGATAGTGAAGATAGACTTTAATAAATATAGGTATTTAAACAATGTATAAATTTCCAAAAGATTCAAAACTTAACAATCCAGAATTTATTTTTGGAGTTGCCACAGCGTCTTATCAAATTGAGGGTGCGACAAATGTTGATGAGCGTTGTGACTCAATATGGGATACTTTTTGCGCAACACCAGGAATGGTTTATAAGCAACATAATGGTGATGTTGCCTGCAATCACTACAACTTATATGAGCAGGATGTTGACCTCATTGCTTCTCTTAATGTGGATGCCTATAGGTTATCTATTGCCTGGCCAAGGATTATTAAAGAGGATGGAAGCGTTAATCAAAAAGGATTGGATTTTTATGACAGGCTAATTACTGCTCTAGAGAAAAAAAATATAACAGTCATGGCGACCCTTTATCACTGGGATTTACCCCAATATCTTGAAGATAAGGGTGGCTGGTTAAATAGAGAAACTTCGGTTAAATTTGCCGAATATGCTGATGTGATCAGTCAATATTTTGGTGATCGAATTAGTTTTTATGTCACTCTCAATGAGCCATGGTGCAGTGCATTTCATGGTTATCGATATGGCATACATGCCCCTGGAATTGCTGATGAGACTTCTGGCTTTTTGGCCTGCCATAACTTATTGCTTGCTCATGGTATGGCTATGCCTATTTTAAGGAAGAATGCCAAAAAATCACAGCACGGAATTGTTTTAAACTTTACTCCAAATTACCCAGTCGATGAGTCCTCGATTGAGGCAGCTGATTTTGCTGATGATGAGCATACACACTGGTTTATAAAACCCTTAATGGAAGGAAGGTATCCTAGTTCAGTCTTCCAACACTTCAAAGATTATATGCCAAAAATTGAAGAAAACGATATGGCAATTATTAGTGAAAAAATTGATTTCTTAGGGGTCAATTTTTATTCGAGAAGTATGGTGACAAATGGAAGGCAAGGAAAAGTTTCTGATACTATCTTGAAGAAACTTGAACGTGCTGAAATTCGAATAATAGAGTCAGATGAAGTTTTAGAAGATGAAACTAAAGCAGAGCAACTGCAAAAGCTGATGAATCAAAAAGAAAGCCATTATTTGAGCGTCGAGCTGCAGGAGGTTGAGAGGACCCATATTGGATGGGAAGTCCATCCTGAGGCTCTTTTGAAGCTATTAACTGACTTAAACAATATTTATAATCTTCCACCGGTTTATATCACCGAGAATGGTGCGGCTGTTGACGATCATATCGTTGACGGAAAGGTGGATGATGAGCAGCGAAACGG
>ERZ802819.962-NODE-962-length-18415-cov-7.91966_pt1 | contig 18415 bp, 15 predicted proteins | sample MGYA00345647_ERZ802819 | MGnify/ENA primary metagenome ERZ802819 (study PRJEB30503, sample SAMEA104212355) | marine metagenome | biome: Westerlies Biome; feature: [SRF] surface water layer (ENVO:00010504) within the epipelagic zone...; material: water...
CATAAAGGGAATTTATGTCCCGATAACCAACGCGAAATGCAATCTCCGCTTTTGCAACCCTTCCTCTGGCAAGCAGCGTCTGCACGAGATCACGGCGCTCCTCATCAACCACCTGCGAAAATTTTGTTCCAGCTGCATTCAGACGTCGCTGCAGGGTTCGCGTGCCAACACCAAGCAAATTCGCCATTTTACCAATCCTTACATCGCCTGAGGAAAGATCTTCACGAATGGCGCTGCGGAGTTCCTCCACGAGATCACGGTGCCCGTTGATCATGGCGAGCCTGCGCTCAAACTGAGGAAACAACCCGTTAATCATTTGTCTGTCTTCGGTCAGGAATGGCATTTTGGCGACAGCTAATGGAAAAGTCATGGCATTGACAGAACCCAGCTTGACCTCAACGTCAGGCAGAAAATCAGCCAAATCGGGGTCATTCTGCGGCGCAAAAGCGAGCGTCACATCCGAAGGGTTAATCTCCACCTGCGCCGCCATTCGTGCAATCTGCATCAACAACAACAGATTGACGAAAGAGATCGACGCAAAATCCTCATCTCCGTTGGCCGGGCGTTGAATTATCTCAACCGTTGTTTCTGACAGTTTGAGCTCAACCTCCGCTACAGAAAATATGCGGCCGTAGGTTGTGTAAAGCTGGAGCATATCCAGCATGCTCCGGCTGAATCTGAATAGAACGAGGCCGTCTCCAGCACCCAGGTTCCAAATCAATTTAAACAGTCGGCCCGGAGCCCTTTCAACATTGATTTTACGGACAACACAGGACCCAAATGAAATACATTGCGCCACAGTGATCAACTTGTCCGGTTTGTCAAAATCCTCATTCATCAAGCCGGGAGCTTCAAAACAGCAAGCAATGTCAACGCCGCGCTCTACCGCAAGCAGTCTAAAAGCCGTGGGGGTGAAAGATCGATCGCTTGTAGTCATCACAATAACCCATGCCTAGAGCAGTCGTAGTTTCCGAAATGCGTCCACTAGGTCTCTTGTCCGCTCTGCTGGTTTGTCAATTAGTTCGGAAGGGGGGGGTGGGCGCATGTCGGTTTCAGGCAAGGGCAGTTCATTGCACACATCGATCGCAAAATTTTGACAACCAAGCGCACCTTCATGCGTGTCAGCCAGACCACGGCGTTGCTCTTCGATCATATTGCGATAATAGGTGCTGTGCCCTGAGGTATCATTCAGGATGCGATTCACTGCATCAAAACATTCGGCATCGAGCTGGGTTTCCATGAGAGAGACCCGCACATTAATCTCGGCAAGTTCATCTTTCAATGCCTGCATCACTTCCGCTTGCGCCGCGTTGCAGGCCCGCATCCACCCAGTCATTCCGGCATAAGTAAGAGAAAATTTTCTGCCAACAAAGATACACCTTCCCCGTGGATTGCTTCTAACAACGGGCAAAAACGCTTGCATGCGGATTGATGTGTTAAATATATGCCTATTGAAAAGCGCGGACACATCGCCAGCAGAGGTTTCTTCGATGCTTCCAAAGACCCCCCTTTCAGGCATTGAGATCACACCGTCAATGGATTCTGAGTGGCGCAACACGCGTGTTGCCACAACCTCCATAGTGTCCGGATCATCGGGGTCGAACTCGTGAAAGGATATCTTTGGAAAATTTGAGACCAGCGCTTCGCATGATTTTGTGATTCCGCAATGTACCGAGTATCCCCTTGCCAATAGCTCAGAGGAAATTGCCTGTGCGCACTCTGTCGCAATATTTGTCACAAAAACAACAGCCATTTTTACAAAACCAATCGGCTGAGAAATAATCAATGCTGCTAAGCTAACAAGCCAATCCAAGGCGCACGAGTGCCTTGATGCGCCAATAGCAATGCAGATTGCGTCAAAACAGCGTGCTTGAGATCTAAATGTCTTCATCCATAATCAATTATTACCTCGACATGGACATGGCAATAGAGACTTGCTGCGGATATCGTTTGCGGCGAAATGACACAAAGATCGATGCTGTTGTCGCATTTTTGTAGCACTTCTGCGATATTGTGAAATCCGTTCGTAACATTGGGATTAAACGTGCAACAGACGACGCAAACATCGCATCCCATCTTTTCGTTCGCCGATGCTGAAATGGGGCCAATTGCGAGCCACATCATCAGGTCAGTCGAGAAGATCAGTGGACAGCCAAAAATCCGCAAACTTTATTTTGACTATGTCGATGACGACTTGCCGGCTGCAAATTTCTGGTCTGACGCGCTTGACAGACTTGGCATCACTATTGACCTGTCGAGAGAAGATGGGGCGTTCATTCCGGCAAATGGCCCAGTAGTCGCTGTGGCCAACCACCCCTATGGCGTGATTGATGGTCTGGTTCTATGTTCGCTCATGTCACAGGTGCGCTCTGATTACAAAATCATCACCCATCGTGTGCTGCGTCAGGCGCCAGCCACAAGGGACATGATCCTGCCAATTGATTTTGATGAGACCGAGGCGGCACTGGCGACGAACCTTGAAACACGGATCGCCGCCACCCAGAATATCAAAAATGACGGTGCGGTGATCATCTTCCCAGCCGGTACCATCTCACTGGCACCAAAATTGATTGGCGACGCTTACGATATCGAGTGGAAATCATTCGCAGCCAAATTGGCCACACATCGCGACACGGTCACCGTCCCCTTTCTGTTCGATGGTCGCAACTCCGTATTGTTTCAGGCGGCGCGGCGACTCAGCCAGACGCTCGGATATTCATTGATGTTCCGTGAAATCTGCAAGTTGATGGGAACGACGGTATCGCTGACAATGCGCAAACCGATAGATAGCGGAGATCTGCGCAAGATTGGCAACCGTAAGGAAGTGGCCAAGCACCTGCGGGATATCACTTATGATTTTCCACGACACCAGCACCAGCCGACGTGATCATTGACGAGGCCAACACCCTGCAGAAACGCATAGGTGATCGTTGTACCAACAAACCGGAAGCCACGCTTCTTCAAATCTTTGGAGATTTGGTCACTGAGCGGCGTGGAAGCAGGCACGTCCTCATGATTGGCAAAATTATTGACAATCGGCCTGCCATCAACGAACCGCCAGAGATAATCTGAAAAACTGCCAAATTCACGCTGGATGACCAATACGCCGAGCGCGTTTGAACGCGTGCTGTAAATCTTCAGGCGGTTGCGGATAATTTCCGGATTGTCACGCAGCGCCTCAAGGGCCGCATCGGTCATCGCCGCGACACCAGCCACATCAAATTCGAGAAATGCCCGATTGTATCCTTTGCGCTTCCTTAGAACTATGTCCCAACTCAACCCGGCCTGAGCACCCTCCAGCGTCAGCATCTCAAAAAGCAGCCTGTCGTCATACACGGGAACGCCCCATTCAGTGTCATGATAGGCAGCAAGCAGATCCTGACCTGGCCGGTTGCCAAAGCAACGTCTTTTCCCATCCTCTGCCCCCAATTGCCTTTCCCTTCCCCAACGCCATTGTCACGCCACATCATTTGAACAATGACGTCTGAACATCAGCATCAACATGCAGGTTGCATCAGCTTTATTTTCTATGCAACATCAGACGCTTAGATTGAAGGAATTGAGGGTGTCATGGAGTTTGAGCAAACCGTTGATTATGTCATAATTGGCGGAGGATCCGCAGGGTGTGTTCTCGCCGCACGTCTGTCTGAGGACCCGAAAACAAGCGTTGTTCTGCTTGAAGCCGGTGGTGAGGACAATCATCCGCTGATCCATGTCCCCGCCGGCTATGTCAAAACCATGGTGAATCCAGCTGTCAACTGGATGTTTGAGGCCGAGCCCGAAGCCGGCACAGCGAACCGGGCGCTGACAATGCCCCGTGGCAAAGTGCTTGGAGGATCATCCGCGATCAATGCCATGCTTTATGTGCGCGGCCAGCCTGCCGATTATGATGGTTGGTCACAGCGCGGCAACCACGGTTGGAGCTATGATGATGTGTTGCCCTTTTTCCGCAAGGCAGAGAATTGTGAATTCGTTACGACGAAAACGACAACACGTGGCTCTGGTGGACCGTTGAACGTCGCCAATGTCCGCAACACCTATTTTGCCCTCGACAAAGTGATTGAAGCCGCACAGAGTTGTGGCTATCCAAACAACGCTGATTACAACAGCGGTGATCAGGATGGCTTTGGCTATTATCAGGTCACACAGAAAAATGGCCTGCGGTTTTCAGCGAAGAAAGCCTATCTGCAACCTGCACGCAGCCGCAAAAATTTAAGGGTAATCACCAAGGCGCATGTTACGGGCGTGATTTTTGCCGATCCCGACGCGCAGGATAAACGTGTCATCGGCGTGCGGTTTACCTCTGAGGCGAGCAACCGCCAGATCAGAACACACAGATCCGTGATCCTGAGCGCAGGTGCCTTCCAGTCTCCACAGATACTAGAACTTTCGGGTGTCGGAAAGGCGGAGCATCTGCGTGCTCTGGGCGTCCGGGTAATGGCCAACATACAGGGTGTTGGGGAAAATTTGGCGGATCATTATATCTCTCGTCTTTCCTGGCGGCTGAACGAGGAAATCTCAATCAACAGAACAGCGCATGGCGTGCGGTTGCTTCGGGAAATCATCCGGTTCGGCCTGACGCGGCGTGGAAGCCTATCATTGCCGGCGGGCATTCTGGCTGGCTTTGTCCGCAGCCGCGAGGGCCTGGTGGGACCTGATATTCAATATCACATCGCCAATGCGAGTTTTGCCAACCCGGCAAAACGCGTATTTGACAAATTTCCCGGCATGACCTTCGGCCCCTGTCAGTTGCGTCCGGAAAGCCGGGGAAATGTTCATATTGAGTCCGCCGATCCTTTCGCCGCACCAACGATCCGCCCAAATTATCTGGCAACCGCTGAGGATGCGCGGGTGCATGTTGCCGGCATGCGCATCGCCCGTGAGATCATGCAAAGTGACATCATGGCCCCCTTCGTCGATCACGAGATGAAGCCCGGTGTAGACCTAACCAGTGATGATGAGTTGCTGGCCTATGCGCGTGAGACAGGCGTCACCCTGTATCATCCCGTATCAACCTGCCGCATGGGGCCATCACCGGAACAGGGAGATGTGGTCGATGCACGCCTTCGCGTTCATGGCATTGCCGGTTTGCGTGTTGTTGATGCCTCAATCATGCCGGAACTTGTATCCGGCAACACCAACGCACCCACCATCATGATCGCAGAAAAGGCCGCAGTCATGATCCGTGAGGATGCCACCGATACAAGAAGGACAGCTTGATGAAGTGTGACGCGCTAAAGGCAGAAATGACCGCATGGCGGCATGATTTTCACCGCCATCCCGAACTCGGTTTTCAGGAGGAGCGCACAGCAGGAATTGTTGCCGGGCTGCTTAAATCTTTTGGCCTTGAGGTGCACGCGGGAATTGGCGGCACCGGCGTTGTTGGCGTTCTACGGCGCGGCAATGGCGAGGGGAGCATTGCCTTCCGGGCTGACATGGACGCGCTACCACTCGGCGAGACAGGCGAGTGCGACCACAAATCCACATATGATGGCGTAATGCACGCCTGTGGCCACGATGGACATACAAGCATGCTGCTTGGTGCGGCCAAATATCTGGCTGAGGCCGGTGATTTCAACGGACGCGCAATCTTCATCTTCCAACCCAATGAGGAAAACGGCTTTGGCGCAAAGGCAATGATTGATGAAGGGTTGTTCAACAGGTTCAGCGCCGACTCAATTTTCGCCATGCACAACATCCCGGGTATGGAGGCTGGCCATTTTGCCACTCGCATTGGTGCAATGACAGCCAGTGAGGCGCTGTTTGAAATCACCATCACCGCGAGCGGCGGTCACGCGGCAATGCCGCATATGGGTGTTGATGCCATTCTCGTGGGTGCCGAATTGGTGACCGCGCTCCAGAGCATCGTTGCCCGCAAGCTGGACCCGGCCCAGCATGGTGTCGTCTCCGTGACCGAATTCATCACCGATGGACGGCGCAATGTTCTGCCCGGGACCGCCAGGCTGAAAGGCGATGCCCGCGCCTTGACACCCGAAACCAACGCCGCCATTGAGACCCACATGCGGCAGATTGCAAACGGCATTGCTACAGCGCATGACGTCAGTATCAGCGTTGCGTATGACACGGTGTTTCCAGCCATTCACAATCATGGCGATGCCGTTGCCGCTGCAGTGCATGCCGCCCGGTCATCTGCCAGCACCCCTGCGGTGAATGCGGATTGCGATCCCAAATTGTTTTCCGAAGATTTTGCCCATATGAGCAATGTTGCTCCCGGTTGTTTCATGCTGATCGGCAACGGCAAGTCAGGTGCCAACGCGCGCCCGCTGCACGCCACAGATTACGATTTCAATGACGAGATTCTCGTTCCCGGCGCAAGCTATATCGCAACGCTGATCGAGGAGATGCTGGATGGTGATCGCAAGGTACAGTCGTGAGGACTAGCTAGCTCTGATCCGCCAGATCAAGTGATATGATCAAATCATCAACATTGAGATTGTCACCCTCGGCAACATGTACCTTGCCAACAGCGCCCTTGGCCTCTGACTTTAGTACATTTTCCATTTTCATTGCTTCGATGATTGCAACATCCTGCCCGGGCAGGACATTATCGCCTTCTACCACCAGTAATTTTGTCAATTGACCAGGCATGGGCGCGCAAATCTCATCCGCACCGCTGCCGGTGCTTGCCGCCGGCATGTAATCAAGCATCGTCGCAAAGCGTTTGGGCAAAATTGAGAGAGATAGCCGCGCTGCGCCAATTGACAGACTGACGTGATGCCCTGAATGGCGCACCTGAATGGCAAGTGGCACCTCGTTGATGGTGCCGTCAAACAGGCTGATTGGCACTATCACTCTGCCAAAAATATTCTGTTTCCTGCCATCAACCACAACCGATATCTGGCCATTTGCATCCTGCTGCCAGCTTGTTTCAGCCCTATTGCCCTCTTGGTCGATGGTGACAAAATCCCGGTCCGAAAGGGTATGACTGCGCTCAGCCATTTGGCCGGCGACAATCGCCGTGCCGAGCGCCAGCAACTGCGCGCGTGTTTTACCCTCAGGCAGCGCGGCCACAAAACCACCATCAAATTCGGCGTCAATGAAGCCGGTGGTGATGGTGCCCGCCTGAAAGGAATCATTTTCCAACACCGCTGACAGGAACTGCCGATTGCTGGCGATGCCGTCAATTTCATAATGATCAAGCGCCAGATGCAGGCGGGCAATCGCCTCAGGCCTTGTCGGTGCAAAGGCAATGAGCTTTGAAATCATCGGGTCATAGAACATCGAAATGGCACCGCCCTCAGCTACACCCGAATCAACGCGTACCCCATCGCCAACCGGCTCACGATAACGCGTCAACTGGCCGATTGATGGCAGGAAACCACGCTCCGGGTCCTCGGCATAAAGGCGGGCTTCAACAGCCCAGCCTGTTGGCACAACATCGCCCTGTTCGATGGCCAGCCTCTCGCCAGCAGCAATGCGGATCATCCATTCGACCAGATCCAGCCCGTAAACCATTTCGGTCACGGGATGTTCAACCTGCAACCGCGTGTTCATCTCAAGAAAATAGAAATCCTGATCAGCGCCGACAATGAACTCGACTGTTCCCGCAGACCGGTAATCAACGGCGCGCGCCAACTCCACAGCCTGCTTCCCCATCGCTGCCCGCGTCTCTGGCGAGATGAAGGGGCTTGGCGCCTCCTCAATGACCTTTTGGTGGCGGCGCTGGATCGAGCACTCCCGCTCACCAAGATAAATGACGTTGCCATGCTGGTCGGCAAGAACCTGAATTTCAATATGGCGTGGCTGGACAACAAATTTCTCAACGAACACACGACTGTCACCAAAGGCATTCTGCGCTTCGGTCATCGCCGCACGCATCCCCTCGGCCAAGGCTTCAGGCGTTTCGACAACGCGCATGCCCTTGCCGCCCCCGCCCGCTGACGCCTTGACCATGACCGGAAAGCCGATGGAGTTTGCCGCAGCCAGAGCCTCATCAACATCGCTGACGGCGCCATCGGTTCCGGGCACGATTGATACGCCGGCATTATTGGCCAATGCCTTTGACTCGATCTTGTCTCCCATCACCTGAATGGCGCGCGTTCCCGGCCCGATAAACACCAGACCGGCAGCCTCAACTGCCTCAACAAAATCAGCATTTTCAGAAAGAAACCCAAAACCCGGATGGATTGCCTCAGCGCCGGTATCCTGCGCTGCCTTGATAATCCGATCGGCGCGCAGATAAGACTCTGCTGACGCAGCGCCGCCGATATTCACCGCTTCATCAGCCATCATCACATGCGGTGTCCCAGCATCAGCATCCGAATAGACGGCAACGGTTGCAATGCCCATTGATTTTGCCGTGCGCATGATTCGACAGGCAATTTCGCCGCGGTTGGCAATCAGGATTTTGGAGAACATGAACGAGACCTCAGGTAATTTCCGCGAACAGACCATTAATCATTTCGGGCCAATAATCATTTCGGGCCAATAATCATTAGAGTGGAAGATTATCATGTTTGCGCGGTGGATTTTCGAGCTGTTTATCCGCAAGCATCACAAGCGCACGGGCAATCCGCCGCCTGGTGTTGCGCGGCATGATAATGTCATCAAGATAGCCCCTGCCAGCCGCAACGAATGGATTGGCAAATTTTTCCCGATATTCGTCAGTCTTGGCGGTGAGGTGGTCCGGATCATCAGCCGCATCGCGGAAAATAATCCGCGCCGCACCCTCCGGCCCCATCACGGCAATTTCAGCGCTGGGCCACGCGTAATTGACGTCACCACGCAGATGTTTCGACGCCATCACATCATAAGCACCACCATAGGCTTTGCGCGTGATCACCGTGACTTTTGGCACCGTCGCTTCAGCATAAGCATAAAGCAGCTTTGCACCTTGTGAGATGATACCACCTGTTTCCTGAGCCAGACCCGGCATGAAACCGGGAACATCAACCAATGTAAGGATCGGGATATTGAAGGCATCGCAAAAGCGGACAAACCGTGCCGCCTTGCGGGACGCATTGATATCTAGACACCCAGCCAGAACCATCGGCTGATTGGCCACAACGCCAACACTCTGGCCATCGATACGGGCAAAGCCGACAATAATGTTGGCCGCAAAATCGCGATGAATCTCAAAAAATTCAGCATTATCGGCAATCTGCAAAATAACCTGCCGCATGTCATAGGGCGTATTCGGGTTATCCGGAATGATTTGGTCCAGCACCGCCGATGGTCTTTCGATCGGATCATGGCACGGCACAGTTGGCGCATCCTCGCGATTGGACAGCGGCAGATAAGACATCAACGCGCGCGTCTGCATCAGCATTTCAACATCATTGGCAAACGCACCATGCGCCACACCTGAGGTGCGACTGTGCATTTTTGCCCCGCCCAACTCTTCAGCCGTCAGATCTTCATGCGTGACCGTCTTTACCACATCCGGCCCAGTAACAAACATATAGCTCGAACCCTCGACCATAAAAATGAAATCGGTGATGGCCGGCGAATAGACAGCTCCACCGGCGCATGGGCCCATGACCAGTGAGATCTGTGGCACCACGCCAGATGCCAGAACATTGCGCTGAAACACCTCGGCATAACCACCAAGCGAGGCAACACCTTCTTGAATACGGGCACCGCCAGAATCATTTAGGCCGATGAGCGGGATACCGGTCTTGATTGCCTGATCCATGATCTTGCAGATTTTTGCGGCATGTGTCTCCGACAGCGATCCACCAAGAACGGTAAAATCCTGGCTGTAAATAAAGGCCGGGCGACCAGCGATTGTGCCATAGCCAGTGACCACACCATCGCCCGGCACTTTTGCCTCTTCCATGCCAAAATCATGGCAGCGATGTTCGACAAACATATCCCACTCCTCGAATGAATTTTCATCAAGGAGAAGGTGAATACGCTCGCGCGCAGTCAATTTGCCTTTGCTGTGTTGGGTATCAATTCGTTTCTGACCACCACCCATCCGGGCGAGGTCGCGCTTGGCTTCAAGCTGCGCAAGGATATCAGTCATAAAGAGCCTGGTACTTGTTCTCGTAGGACAAGAGCTTATCGGAAAGCAGGCTGCAACCGCAATGGTTTTCGCAGAGACCGGACCCGGCCGTCTACATACCGCCCCTGCGGAGCGCCTGTTTTCTCGCCTTGTTCCAATAGCGAAAAAACCGGCCGAGGTCCGGTTGCACCTCGAGCTGAACAAAGGGTCGTTCCGGCACCAGCTCCACCGTCATGCCCGCAAGCGCAGCCTTGACCTTCAATAACTCATGCTTGATCAACGGGTTCGGCGTGTCCGGTACAAACAGCTGTGTCGCCTGATCGCGCCGTGCCACCACCGGCAGCACCTGCGAGGCGGCACCTCGAATGATTGTCACCTCGAGATCCAGCAGAGATTCATAGATGAAGATTTGGCGTCGCAAACCGATATCAGCGGCCGTCATGTAATCCACGTCCCAGCAAAAAACCGCCGTCGCCCCCGAAGCAGAGGCAAAAACAGGATGGTCAGCCCTCAGCGCCTCCTCATGCAGCCATATCAACCCTGCCATCATGACGCCTGCGGGCTGGATAAGTTTGGAAACAGCAATTCAGCCAGCCGTTCATAGGAATGAGCAAGCGGCAAATTGTCCGCTGCGGACACATTGATATCTGGCCCCACATAACGCGCCACATTATCCAGATTGAAGAAATAGGGCTTGTTGGCAAAGGTGCTGGCAATCCATTGCCACGACAGATTGTTGCTGGCTGGGTCACCATCAATGAGGTTCTGCAGAAACCATCTCGCACCAGCCTGCCATTTGATCTGTCGCCAATGAACAATATAGGCGGCAACATACATGCGCGCGTGATTATGCAGATACCCGGTTTCCAGCAATGTCGCTATAAGTGCGTCAATACAGGCAACGCCAGTTGCGCCACGCGCAATGTCGGCTGGCAGATCATCAGCATAGTCGCTGGCGGAAAAGCCGGTTTTGTATGCCTCAACATCAACCCAAATGGCATCTGGACTGGCAGTGTAAAGCCGTTGCCAATAATCACGCCACGCCAGTTCCTGAATGAATTTTTCCGCCTGTTTGGGTGCTGCCACGACGTCAAGCGCGCGGTTGCGCACCTCATCCAGCGTCAGCACCCCGTGCCTGATATAGGCTGACAGGCGGGTAACAGCACCGTCAAGATGGTTTCGGGTGGCTGAATATTGCGCTGGACTGATCGCAGCGAGTAGCGACAGCGCTGCCGCCCGACCACCGATGATCGGGCTTGGGTTATCAGGCGGGGTGATGTCTGCAAGACCGGCAACATAAGCCGCCAGCGCCGCGCGATCATCAAAACGCCTGGTCAGTGGAGTCAAAATCGCCAATTCATCTGTTGTGTTATCCTGCATGCGGGATGAAATAGGTACTGCACCGACAAACCACCAGATGATGTCTGATTTTTTTAATCAGCCGTTGAACTGCGCGTAGTCAATCGGCTGGTCCTTGTCCAGCGTTCCAGTGACAGGCGGCATCGGGTATTTCAGCCCGGTTGCACAGTTGAACAAAATCGCGGTTTCATCAGCTGAGACCAGCCCCTGTTCCATCGCCCGCTGATAGGCGGCAGCTGTTGCCGCACCCTCTGGACAAAGCAGAATGCCATCCTCGCGGGCGATGTCATTACGGATCTGCATGATGTGATCATCTTCGACAGCAATCGCGGTGCCACCAGACTCACGCACAGCCCGCAGGATCAAGAAATCACCCACGGCAATCGGCACCCGAATGCCAGCAGCAACCGTATGCGCGTCCTGCCACAGGGGTGCATGCTCCTCGCCATCATCAAAGGCTTTGACAATTGGCGCACAGCCTGTTGCCTGAACCGCGATCATGCGAGGCAGTTTTCCACTGATCCAGCCGAGCGCCTGCAATTCGGCGAAGGCTTTCCACATGCCAATGAGGCCAGTGCCACCTCCGGTTGGATAGAAAATGACATTGGGAAGCGACCAGCCCATCTGTTCGGCAAGTTCAAGGCCCATGGTTTTCTTGCCTTCAATTCTATACGGCTCCTTCAGCGTTGATATATCGAACCAACCAACCTGTCCCTTGCCTTCGCCGACAATCTTGCCGCAATCATTGATCAGGCCATTGACCATGTATGTATCACCGCCCTGCAACTGGATCTCGCGGATGTTGATGTCGGGCGTGTCAAACGGGCAAAGCACGGTGGCCCTCATGCCGGCTTGGCGCGCATAGGCGGCCATCGCCGCGCCAGCATTGCCGTTGGTTGGAATCGCCAGATGTTTCAGGCCGAATTCATGCGCCATGGAAACGGCAAGGGCAAGGCCGCGTGCCTTGAAAGACCCGGTTGGCAACCGGCCCTCATCCTTGACGATGATGTTGCCAGAGACGCCACCAAGTATAGCCGCGCTGGAGGTGAGCGGCATCAAGGGCGTGACCACCTCACCAAGACTGATCCGGCTCTCAGGCTTGGTCACCGGCAGCATCGGTGCATAACGCCAAAACCCATTGGCGCTCGACGCAGCAATATCCTGCTTGCTGACCTCGTTCCTCATCCGCTCAAGATCATAGCGAACAAGCAAAGGGCGGCCAGCCTTTGACAGACCATGAATCTGGCCTGCTGGATAGTGATCACCGGAGATCGAGCATTCAAGATGCGTGACATAATTCGACATTTGGAATTTCCTATTGTTGCTGCGCCTTCGGCAAAATAAATCAAAATTGTTATATCATGGCTGCCATGGGGGTGGAGGTTCAGGGTTTGGTTGATGGCGTGTCGGACTGACCTGCCTCGCGTGTGGCATGCAGTAACCGGGCATGTTCCAACGCCTGCACCGCCACAACGCAAATCAGATACCACCCTGCAAAATGTTCGAGCAGATGTTCAGTCAGAGGAGTGTCTTCTTCATCGCTGTGCATTCACTGTTGCTTCATATAATGCCAATGGGCGCATCCTGTTATCCGAGGAATCCGAATTCAAACAGTCCAACAACGACAAAAGTTATCAATAACATGCTGATCAGAATTTTGATGACGGTGTACACAGACTCTGTTCCTTATTTAATTGCTCCACCAAAAAAAGGGGCTGGCGCACCCTATCTGCCGTATGAACGGTCAGGTTGCATCATCTTGCAGGCCATCCGCAGATGAGCCAAACAAAAAATGCTGGACCAGCCACAAGGCGAAACACAGTTTCGCAAAATAGACCCCGCAGAACAGGATATCGGAAACCAGAACGCAATTGGTGTTAAAAGGGTAGACCTTGCCAAAATGGTCATGCCCGACTAAACCTTGGCACCATAAACAAGTAGATTATGCTGATCTGCGATTTGACTGGGCGCACGCTGTGCGATTTTTGCACCAGCTCGCTGTAGGCAAAGCACTTTACAAAGGCCGCAGGACGCAGGCATTTATCAAGCGCGGTGCGCTGTGATTGGGCAATCGCGTTAACCTGTGAGGCAACGGAAGAACCCTGGCAGAGCGTGATGACTGAACTGAGAAAAAACTGGCTTGCCCATCTGATTGATTTCCGCGAGCAGGGAATGCGGGTTAGCGATATCAATCCGGTGGCTGCCCTGGCAGACATCATTTGCGAGCAGCTTTATGGTGGCGAGATCGACCGCGATGATCTTGATGCCATCCTCGGCCAGATCGGTGGCGATCTATGGGCCCGTCAACGCCAGCATCTGCGCCTGCAGACTGGCATTACCAACACATCACCACCGCTGCCAGATCTTGGCGATCAGGACATTACCCAGCCAGTCTATCGCGCAGTTTTTACCGCGCATCCAGTGTTTGCCCTGCGCCATGACGTGTCCATGGATTTATGCAGTGATGCCGAAACCGATGACGCGCAGATGCCAGATCAACCCTATACGCAGCGTTGTGGGGTCACCCTGCAAGATGAGCATGCCGAGGCGATGGGAGCAATCTGCAATGCCAGACGCGCCATTTGCAATGTGAACTCCGCCATTTTGCAACAGCGTCAGGCCCAACGACCAAAAGACTGGCGCACCGACCTGCCGCAGATGCTGGGTGTCTCCACATGGGTCAGCTATGACCTTGATGGCCGGTCTGACATCAGCTGGGCGGATAGTTTTCAGCTGCGGCTTACAGAAAAAGCACAGGCGCTGGATATCTATCTCGAGGCGTTACGCACAACAGGGATCGCCGCTGCCGTAACGATTATCGAAAAGCTTGATGCCGAGCTAACGGCAACCAGAGGTGACATTGCCCGTTTTGCGCAACTCGGCAAGGACGATGTTAATTTTGCCACCACCGTCAATGCGCTCACCGAGCGCAAGGACAAGCTGACCTCCAGCTATGCGATCGCTGATGAGATTCACACCATTGCCCGCGACCTCGACGATGATGGGCAGGCGCGGCAGTTGATGGTCATCGCCGCCGACATCAGGACGCATGGCTTTGGCATGGCTGAGGTGCATCTACGGATTAACGCCGTGCAGTTGCGCAACGCCATGCGGCCGGTTGATGGGCGTGGCATTTCCGTCAGTGACGGAATGGTATCCTCGCGCAGCCTGATAGACCGTCTATCCTCCCGGATAGCAAGCGAGTCCCCCTGGCAAATCAATTTCAAAAATCTGGACAACGAGAGCGCAACGGCACGCCGGCAGTTGATGCTGGCGGCACAGTTCCTCAAACATATTGATTGCGATCAACCGATCCGCCTATTGATTGCCGAATGTGAGAAGCCACTGACGCTGATGTCGGCACTCTACCTCGCGCACAAGCTGGGAATTGCCGACAAACTCGATATTTCACCGTTGTTCGAGACGAGCTATGGTCTTGAGCATGGCGAACAGGTGATTGACCAATTATTGACGCATCAACCCTATGTCGATTACGTGCGGCGGCGCGGCAGGCTTGCGATCCAGACAGGTTTCTCAGATGCGGGACGTTTCATTGGACAGATCGCCGCCAACATGGCGATCGAGAGACTGCAGATCAAAATAGCGCAATGTCTGAAAAACCGGGTTGCTGACAAGATTGCTCTATTGTTCTTCAATACCCACGGTGAGTCTCTTGGCCGCGGTGGTGCCCAATCAACAATGGCTGACCGGCAGAATTTCATCATGACGCCCTTTGTGCGCGCCCGGGCGGCAGAAATGAATGTACCGCTCTATCATCAATCCAGCTTTCAGGGCGGCGATGGTTACCGCCTGTTTGGCACACCAGCGCTGGCTCAATCAACGATCAATGGTATTCTTGCCGCGGAAATGGCACCTGTGTCGCCGGCGTGGCTTAGCGACCCGTTCTATCAACAGACCGACTTTTCTCTGGATTTGTTCCTGTCATTGAAGAATTGGCATGAAACATTGTTTGCCGATGCCGCCTATTCAGATTTATTGGACGTGTTTTCCAACAACCTGTTGCCAAAGACCGGATCACGCCCGACAAAGCGTGTTGTCCAGGCCGGAAATGAGCGCAGGGACCCCTCGAAAATGCGGGCGATTCCGCATAATGCCATTCTGCAACAGCTCGGCTTTCTGGCGAATGTCATCTCCGGAATGGGTAGCGCCGCCTACATTAACAGTGAGCAATTCCTCGAAATCTATCATGACTCGCCCCGCCTGCAGCAATGTCTCACCCACGTCCGCAAAGCAAAATCGCTGGGCTCACTCAACACTGTGCTGGCCTATTGCAGGATTATCGACGCCGGTTTCTGGGTCAATCGCGCCTATCATGGCAAGCAATATAAAAACCAGCGTGCGTTTCGCAAACTCGGGCAACATCTACAAAATGACACCCAAGCGACCGGCATCAGACATACCGTCTGGCGGTTGCGTGATGATCTTGTTGATCTCTACCGCTTGGTTGACCGGATCGGCGATGGCAGCATCCGCATCACCGGTGACGACCGCAGCACGCTAGATTTGCTTCATGCCATCCGCATCGCGGTAATTATCGACAGCCTGACCCTGATCTGTCAGACCCCCAATCTCGGCGAGAGCAACCAATATAGCAATGCCGACATCCTTGCACTCGGGCTGCGTCTTGATTTTGAAACAGCGATTGAAATCATCCAATCAGCCTTCACCGCTGGTTATGCGGCATCAGCAAAGAACGGCCTTGCCGAGGCGGAGGATTATTCGCAGTCAAACACCGGAAATTATAGCGTGATTGACAAGCAGATTCTGCAACCCCTTGGCGCCAACCAACGGATCATCCACACCATTACCCAGATGATTTCAGCTCATTATGGAGCGCACGGCTGAGACCGGCCAAACGCCCCTCACATTATAGGTTCATATTCCGAGTTGGTTGACAGGCCCATTGCACTGGCATCATTCTCGCCGTGGGCGCTGGTGCCCGGGCAGATTTATCAGAAACACCGGAGTAAGCAGAGATGTCAGCATGGATTTCAACGATTTCAGACGAGGATGCCAGCCCTGAATTGCGGGCGGCGCTGGAAGTGGCGCGCACCCCGCATGGCACCGTTGATAATGTGATGCGCGTCCATTCGCATAGGCCCAGCACCATGCATGGTCATTGCACTCTATATCGCGCCGCACTGCACGACCCTGCAAACACTCTGCCGACTTGGTTACAGGAGGTTATCAGTTCCTATGTCTCGGTTCTGAATGCGTGTGATTATTCCTACGCCAATCACTGGAAAAATGCGGCGCATCTGATTGCTGATCCGGGGCGAGCCAGTGAAATTGAAGCCGCCCTTGCAACAAAATGTCCTGAAGTGGCGTTTGAGGGTGCAGCACTCGCGTTACTGCGTTACGCAGAAAAGCTGACCACGACACCGGGGCACATGGAGGAAAGTGATGTTATTGCGCTGCGGGAAGAAGGGTTGGATGATGGCCAGATTCTCGAAGCCAACCAGATCATCTGTTACTTCAACTATGTGAACCGCAGCCTGAATGGGCTTGGCGTTACAACAAAAGGGGACATCGTCGGGTTCTACGCTGATTGAGCCGAGCTACATTATTCCAAGATACAGTGGGTATAATGCCTTTAGCACAGCCCTTAAAACTTAATAGACACCAAATTTACAATAAAGATGATTGTTTACCTGACCGGCGATGCGACCTAACGAATTAAGCAGTGATTATCGAACTGCTTGTGGCGGGACAGACATACCCTTTTGCCCTTTTGCGCAAAACAAAATAATTTCACATATTAACAAAAAATTATATTTGTTATTAACACATCGCACACAAACACACATTAATTGATGACTCTGGTGGGAAACCAGATATCCTTCACCCCATCAGAGTTTGGTGCGTCACCAATAGCGCAAACCAAAATCTTTGAAGTTGCCGAAATCAAATTTGTTTGGACGCCAGATATGCAAAAACTGACATTCCGAAAAGGGCAGACAATCTATCGCATCGGCGATAGATCAACCTCAGTCTATTTTCTTGTTTCTGGGCAGGTCGGCCTTTTCGCTCCAACAGACCTTTCCAACCCCTATCTGCATATTGATGAGCATGAGGTATTTGGGGAAAATAGCCTTTTCGAGGAGCAGTTGCGGTCGGCCAAGGCGGTTTGCCTAAATGATTGTGAAGTTTTGGAAATTGCCAAGAGCGACGTCATGCCAATGCTGGAAAACACAGACCCACTCATCAAGGTGCTCGTGAAGACGCTGATTGCGAGGCAGAATGACACTGAAAAAACGTTGGCATGCCAGCGTCGTCCAGTTGCGGCGTAAAGGTCTGTGATCATGGGAACAAAGAGTTGGAAAATGTTGCGCGACATGCAAACTGCAATATCATTCCTTTTGGTGTTATGGCTGCTCAAGAATGTCGCAAAACGGCAAACAAGCTCATCCTGACACCTAAAACACCCATTCTATCTGTTTATCACCTAAGCCAGAAAATGTAGCTGAGCGCTATAGAGAGCGCTCCTCATTATTGGTTGCAACTGGTTGTATCTGGTTCCACTCAGCAGCCAGATTACCCCCGCAGAGAACCCTGAAAAGCACGTCTAAATAATGACTCCATCAGCATATGTTTGGGGCTTGTAGGGCATCATTTAGGGGCCGAAATCACTGCGTAGTGGCATCTATATGGCATCTATTTTCTAGCTACCGAAATACTGACTTGGCCAAGTGATTAAAATAGTGGTGCCCAGGGGCGGCACTGAACAGATGCTTGAGTAGATTTCTTGAGGTTTCAAAGTCTATTTTTATCTTTTTTTATTCATTATGTTAATTGAATTTTGTGTTTCGGGGCGTTTCATTAGATGTCACAAAATATCAGACTAATAGGTGGATAATTAGGTTTCTTTTTAACATTTGCGCTGTCGCCAAAAGGATCAGAAATATCCACATGTGTGAGTGCTTCCGCAAGCAATCGCCTGTCTCCAGTTTCTTCAAATTCATTCCAAAGTTGACGGATCAAGAAATTCATAAAAAACCAAGCCTCCAGTTGCACTAGTTTCCTAATATAAGTAAACTTTTCAGTATTTTATTGAAAAGCCATCTGAAG
>ERZ802819.965-NODE-965-length-18387-cov-18.5452_pt1 | contig 18387 bp, 15 predicted proteins | sample MGYA00345647_ERZ802819 | MGnify/ENA primary metagenome ERZ802819 (study PRJEB30503, sample SAMEA104212355) | marine metagenome | biome: Westerlies Biome; feature: [SRF] surface water layer (ENVO:00010504) within the epipelagic zone...; material: water...
ATTTATCTAACAATTGGTTCATTTGTTGCCCTTATCTTAATTGGTTATTTTGGAATGTGGGAAGATACAATGTCTACAGTAAGTATTATTGGTGTATGTACATTTATTTCTATAGGTCTTGGTATTCCAATAGGCATTTTAATGTCAGGTTCTGATCGAGCGCGATCATTAGTTTCCCCAGTTCTAGATATCATGCAGACCATGCCAAGTTTTGTATATTTAATACCTGTAGTTATGTTACTTGGAATTGGAAAAATTCCAGGTTTATTGGCCGTTGTTATATATGCTATACCTCCAATAATTAGATTGACTGATTTAGGTATTAGAGAAGTAGATAAAGAAGTTTTAGAGGCAGCAGATGCATTTGGAGCAAACAGAAGACAAAAACTTTTTCGTGTACAATTACCTCTAGCTTTACCAACAATATTTGCTGGAATTAATCAAACTATAATGATGGCTTTAGCAATGGTTGTTATTGCATCGATGATAGGTGTTAAGGGATTAGGACAACCTGTACTTAAAGCTATTGCTAATCAGTACTTTACAATGGGATTACTTAATGGATTAGCAATTGTGGCTTTAGCAATAATATTTGACAGAGTCTCGCAGTCTTACGGTAAAAGATTACAGCAGCATAGAGCAGGTTCGCGTGAGTAAGGTAAAAATAAAAATACAAAAGCTTTATAAAATTTTTGGTTCTAAAGCCAAAGAGATGACCCAAGAAGTAAAGAAGGGTGTAGATAAAGATGAATTGCTTGCAAAATATAACCATGTATTGGGGCTAGATAATATTAATTTAGATATTGAAGAGCAGACTATTCAAGTTGTTATGGGACTGTCTGGTTCAGGAAAATCAACTTTAATTAGACACATCAATCGACTTATTGAGCCAACTGAAGGTGTTGTACTGGTCGATAATCAGGACGTAACTAAGTTAGATAAAAATGAGCTATTAGACTTTAGACGAACAAGAACTGGAATGGTTTTTCAACGTTTTGGTCTTTTTCCACACCAAAATATTATTGATAATGTTCAATTAGGCTTAAGCATTAAGGGTGTTGAAAAAGCAGAAGCTAACGAAACAGCAATGTTTTGGATAGATAAAGTGGGCCTAAATGGATTTGAATATAAATTTCCAAATCAACTTTCTGGTGGTATGCAACAACGAGTAGGACTCGCCCGAGCATTAGCAAATGATCCAGATATATTATTGATGGATGAGGCGTTTAGTGCACTAGACCCTCTTATTAGATCTGATATGCAAGATCAATTACTTGAGTTACAGAAAAATTTAAAGAAAACAATTATGTTTATAACTCATGATTTAGATGAAGCACTAAAACTTGGTGACCAAATTGCTATATTAAATGGAGGTAAACTTGTACAAAATGGTAAACCTGAAGAGATCTTACTAAACCCAGCCGATGATTATGTAACCAAGTTTGTTCAAGATGTTAATAGGGCAAAAGTACTTAAAGTAAAATCAATAATGAAAAATAATGGCCAAGTAGTTGAAGGTCCTAAAGTTAATATGAATGATAGTATTGAATCATGTTTACCAATTATTTTAGATACTAGGTCTTCATTGAGTGTTGTAGATGATCAGAACAATATAGTAGGATCAATATCTGATAAAGAAGTTGCTAGTATCTTAAGAAATAATTAATTAATTTGGTTTTCTAAAAAACTTAATCTGCCTTTAATTTCATCACGATCCATATAATAGCCCTGAAGATGTCGATTTCCTGAGTTAGGATCAAACTCTGTTCGCCCATGCAGAAGTCTCAGGTTATTAAAAGAGAATATATCACCAGCTTTTAACCTAAATCTAACTGTGAACATATCGTCATGAAGAAGTTCTGCAAATTTTCTATATGCTCTATAAAATAAATCCATTTTATCTGGAGGGCAGTCCATAATACTCATATATGCAATACTAAATCTAATGATATGAAAATCACAATCCTTATCTAATAAAATCAAAGGAGCATGTAAAATCCTAGTTGTATTTTGTGTGTAATCACGATTTACAAATTTTACTGGAACTTCGGTAAGTATTTTAAAAAACTCTGGAAAATTATCTTTCATATATGAAGCAACTTTAAAACCATCAATGGCAGTTGAGTCTCCACCTGTAGCATCATTTACCAAGCAATGTAAAAACTGATAACCTGGAGGTATTTCATAGTATGGCAAGTCAAGATGATTTCTTAAACCTAAAGCAGTATATGCAGAATTATTTGGATTAGGAATATTTATTACTTCAAATGGTGTTTCAAAAAAAGTTTGACGGAAATGACTTATTTTTTCTATTACCTCTGCGCCAGAGTTTCTTCCTGTTGGAGCATTTTCTACAAGTGAAAAGCCATAATAATGGAGTTGTTTTAAATATTTAAGAATGCCTTCGTCACCTTCCATTATTTCTGCACAGTCAATTTTTATTTTATCTAAAGATTTAGATAAACTATTGTCCCAAAGTACATATGGAGATTCATATGATTGTGAATTTTTTAAAGTATAGCAATTTTCTCTTAACCATTCAGTGGGAAACTCACTAGTATGATTACCTTCATTCCATTTGATTATAAGCTTATCTTTACAAAAACTAAATTCCTTGGGTTGAATATTTTCAGATACAGTCAACAAATTGAATGTTCTTTCTCTAGCAGTTGGATGTATATCAGATGGGCAATTATCTCTTAACCACAAGTAATTAAATTGACTTATATGTCCGTCATTCCATTCAACAATGAAATCTCTAATATCTTTTTTAGCCTCTTTAATAGATAGTTTCTCTGACATTACTTAAAGTTATTATATTTAGTACTCCAGTTTGGAAACTTGTTATTCTGATTATTATTTAAAGTTTTCATAATTTCAATAAGAAATTTATCTCTTTGTTTTTCTAGATCATTAATACTAAATTTACCAGCTTGTTTTTTTGTGCCAACTATCATTCTGTTTTTGAGATTTTTGTCTAATTCAGGAGCTTTTAATTTTGTCCATGGCAATTTCAAAGCTGGTCCAAATTGTTCAAGCATGTGCTTCATTCCCTCATTCCCTCCTGCCAAATGAAATGTAAGACAGACCCCCATAAATGCCCATCTTAAACCTGGACCATATACAATAGCATCATCAATTTCGTCAGTTGAGGCAATACCGTCTTTAATTAAGTGAAGAGATTCTCTCCAAAGAGCTTCTTGCAATCTATCTGAAATGTACCCTTCAATTTCCTTTCTGACCATTAGAGGTTTCATTCCTATATCTAGATATATTTTTTTTAATTTGAGAGCTGATTGTTGTGAAGTTTTTTTACCTTTAACAATTTCAACTAATGGTAGTAAATAAACAGGATTAAATGGGTGACCAATTAATACTCTACTTGGATTTTTGCATTGTGACTGTATTTTAGTAGGGAGTAGACCTGATGAACTTGAAGCTATAAGAATTTTTTTATCTAACAATGAGTCAATTTTTTTTAATAAAGAAGTTTTTAATTTTTCATTTTCTGGTGCATTTTCTTGTACAAAAGATGTTTTATTTAAAGCATCATTTAGGTTTGAAAAAAGGCTAAGATTTTTGATTGAGGCATTGTTATTTAAACCAATTTTTTTCAAACTAGTAAGAGCTTTTTTTACATCAACTTTTAATTTTTTTAATGACTTTGGGTTAGGATCATATGCCTGAACATAATAACCACTGGCAATAAACCTAGCCGCCCATCCTGCACCAATTACTCCTGTTCCAATTATTGAAACAATTTTATTTTTATGCATTTTTCAAACCTAATTTTTTACGTGCATCTTTAGCACTCATTATACTTGCACCCATATGATTAATTAATGAGCCTACCTTTTCCACTAAACTTCCATTTGACGCAAAAACTCCTTTTTCTAAATAAAGATTATCTTCAAGTCCAACTCTTACGTTACCACCTAGTAAAACTGCTTGTGCGGCCATAGGCATTTGCATTGCACCAATTCCAAATGCTGCCCAATTGCTTCCTTCAGGAACCATCTTAACCATATTTTCCATTGAACTGGTATTTGCTGGAGCTCCGTAGGGAATGCCTAAACAAATTTGATAAAGCGCTGGAGCATCTAACAGACCTTCGTTATACATTTGATTAGCAAACCACATATGCCCAGTATCAAATATTTCTAATTCAGGTTTTACACCAAGTTCTTGTATCCTTTTTGCACCAATTCTTAGTTGTTCAGGTGTGCTAACATAAATCATATTGCCATCACCAAAATTAAGAGTGCCACAATCCAAAGAACATATATCTGGAAGTATTTTTTCTACATGGCTAAGCCTTTCCATGGCGTTAATAAAATCAGTATTAGGTCCAAATTTTAGTAAATCATCTTCGGGACCAATTTCTATGTCTCCACCCATACCACTTGTAAGATTAATAATTACATCAGTTCCATTTTCTTTAATTCTACTAACTACTTCTTTGTAAAGCTCATCATCTCGTGTAGCTTTTCCAGTTTCAGGGTTTCTAACGTGCATATGCGCTATTGCAGCACCAGCAGAAGCAGCTTCAATAGCTGCATTTGCAATTTCTTCAGGAGTGACAGGTATTGCAGGGTGTTTTCCAACTGTATCTCCAGATCCAGTTACCGCACATGAAATTATTACATCTTTATTCATTCATTTCTCCAAATAATGGTTTATCACTAAAATTATATTAATTGATTAAATAAAGATATTTAATTATTCATAATTAAATTATTAGATAACAATCAATATGTAAAAAAATTACTAGTGTAAGACGAGGCATGGTATAAATTAACTACTATGAGCGTAGAAAAGATTTTTAGAGACTCTATTTTAAACCTTATAACTATATATCAAAATGAAGGTTCTAATAATGGACTTCTTACAGCCAAGGCTCTTGATAAAATTAGAGATAAAACACCTAATCTTAAAAAAAATTCTAATGATGAGTTATCGAATATCTTTGATAGCTACATTTCAAAAAAAGATCACATACTGGCTCAACAAATAAAAGAAATATCAAACTATTTACCTTGGGAGCGTTCAAGTATGGGCGGCAGAATAGACGAAGATTTGAAAAAAGAATTTATTCAATTTGTTTTATTGGGACCTACTGGAATATTTAAATCTAATGATTATGAGGTAGGCATACTTATGCAAATGCCAAATATTGATTATCCTGCTCGCAAGCATCCTGCTGAAGAAACATTTTTTATTATCGGTGGTCAAGGCTATTTTAGTAAAAATGATGAGCCTGAAGTGCTTGGTCAAGTTGGTGACTATATTCATCATCCATCAATGGTAAGCCATGCTAATCGCACAGAAAACCACCACATAATTTGGAGTTGGAGATGGAGTGGTGATATTTCACTAGAAAGCTATTATAAATATAAATAGTTATGAAATTATCAAAAATAGAAACGTGGATAACTTATCCAACTTTAAGTGATGATAGTTGGTCAGAAATAAAACCTTTTTTATTTGTTCGACTTACAACAGACACAGGTATTGAAGGCTGGGGCGAAGCTTTTACTTTACCATTAAGAGAGAGTGGTATAGCCGAATTCATACACAAATTGTCTAGTATAATTGTTTCGATGGATAATTTATTACCAAGCACATTTAATTATAAGGCAAAGGAAATTTCAAATAAACATCGTGGTATAGATTTTTCTGCAGCAACTAATGCGATAGAAATAAGTTTATGGGATATTCAAGGAAAGTTAAAAAATAAACCTTTATCACATTTATTATCAAACAAGATCAAAGATAAAATACCTGTTTATGCAAATACGTGGAGTGAAAAATCTCCCAGCATAAAAGCTTTAAGTGAAAGAGCGGTTCAATTATTAGATGAAGGCTATGGGGGTATAAAGATATATCCCCTTCAAAATCGAACCATAGAAGAAGCTGCTGAATGTGTATCATCTATTCGTAACTCAATAGGTACAAAAATTCCTTTGATGCTCGACTTAGCGTGTCCTGATGACTTAAATTTAGCTATAAGATTGGCTCCACTAGTAACCAAGTTCCAACCTTACTGGTATGAGGAACCTGTAGATGGAGAAGATATTCAAAGCTTAATTGAAATTAAAAAGCTAACTGAATTAAGGGTTGTAACGGGAGAAAAACAATTTGAAATTCCACATTTTAAACAATTGCTAAAAGAATCAGCTGCAGATATTTTTAACCCTGACATTGCTGCAGTTGGGGGTATTCTTGATATGGTTGCAATATCCAAGTTGTCTTCAAAAAAGAATGTTAAAATTTCACCCCATTGTTGGAATTCTATGTCTATTGCTGCATCAGCTATGCTTCACTTCTGTGCTGCTAATGATAATACTGATATGGCAGAAATTTATCCTGAATATTTACCTCATGCTAAGAGATTTTCTGACATTAGTTTTATAATTAATGAAGGTCATGCAACGCTGAATAATAAACCTGGCCTTGGAACAGAGATAAATGTATCCTCACTTTCAGCTATTTGTTCTGATTATAAAGAAACAACAATTTAATAAATAAGATATGTCAAAATCTAATCATTTATTTGATGCTATTTTTGAACCTACAAAACAAAGCCCAGAATTATTCTTGATAAATAATAATGGGGAGATTACTTATTCTGAATTTCACAAAACAATCAATCAAATTGCGAATCTATTGATTCAAAAAGGTATGAAGCCAGGAGAAAGAGTGGCGGTTCAAGCTGAAAAGTCAAACTTACAAATTGCCTTGTATGCAGCGACACTAAAAGCTGGTGGTGTTTATTTGCCACTGAACACAGGCTATACACTTAGTGAGCTAGAATATTTTATAGAGGACTCTGGAGCCAAAATAATTGTAATTGATAAAAAAATAGAAGAGCAATTACTTGCATCAGTTGATAAATCTATAACTATATTGACATTAAACTCGGATGAGTCTGGGTCAGTTATGGATTATGCCAAAAATCAGGATATAAAATTTGAAGCCATCGAGAGAAGTCCTGAAGATTTGGCAGCAATTCTTTATACATCAGGTACTACGGGTAAATCTAAAGGTGCAATACTCAGTCATAAAAACCTTTTATCAAACACAAAAGTTCTAGAAGAATATTGGAAATTTACAAAAGATGATGTTCTTTTGCATATGTTGCCAATCTATCATACGCATGGTTTATTTGTAGCGACTAATTTGCTTGCGTACGTTGGTGGTGCTATGATTTTTTTGCCAAAATTTGATATTGATCAAGCTATAGAGTGGATGAGTAAGGCGACCACGATGATGGGTGTTCCAACTTTTTATACTAGATTATTGAATGATCAGAGATTTGACCAATCTCTTACTAATCATATGAGACTTTTTATTTCTGGATCAGCTCCTTTATTAGCCGAAACTCATAGAGAATTTGAAGATCGGACTGGAAAAAAAATTCTTGAAAGATATGGAATGACAGAAACAAATATGTGTACCTCTAATCCATATGATGAGGAAAGAATTGCTGGAACTGTAGGTCTGCCTTTACCAGGTGTTGAATTGCGTATTGCAGATGATCAGGGTAATGAAATTAAACAAGGAGAGATAGGTATAATAGAATTACGGGGAGAAAATGTTTTTAAAGGATATTGGCAAATGCCCGATAAGACAAATGACTCATTTAGAAAGGATGGTTTCTTTATAACAGGTGATATGGCTAAGATAGATCATAAGGGTTATGTTACCATAGTTGGTAGAGATAAAGATCTTATCATTACTGGAGGATTGAATGTATATCCGAAAGAAGTTGAAACTGTAATAGATCAAATTGAAACGATTTTAGAGTCAGCGGTATTTGCCTCTCCACATAAAGATTTTGGTGAAGCCGTAGTTGCTGCAATAGTTCGAAAGAATAACAGTCTTTCGGAGATTGAGGTTAAAAAATATTTATCTGATAAATTGGCAAAGTTTAAGCAGCCAAAAAAAATTATCTTTATAGAAAACCTTCCTAGAAATGCTATGGGAAAAGTTCAAAAAGCTGAATTACGTAAAAAGTATAAGTCTCTTTTTGAAGGTTAATCCTCTGAATTTGTATAAGCGCAAATTTTATTACCAAAAGGGTCTCTTATATATGAATAATAAGTAGAAGCGCCTTCAGGTCTAGTTCCAGGCATACCTTCACTTGTACCACCAATTTCAATCCCAAGTGTATGAAATTTTTCTACTTGTTTTCTAGTATCGGTTAAAAAAGAAATTTGAGTACCGTTACCAAAAGTTGCCGGCTTACCATTTGCAGGTTTTGTAATATAAAATTCTACTTCATTGGAGTCTTTTTGTTGAGAGTAACCAATACAAAAATCATCAATATATATTTTTTTTAGCCCAACCGTTTCTAGCAATTTATCATAAAATTCTTCAGATAATTTTAGATCGTTAGTACCAACCATTACATAACCTCTCATACTTACACCTTTCTCAATACTTTAGTAGTTCCTAGATACTATTTCTTCAAGCATTTGTATCATATCTATTTTATAATTTTCATCAGTTGCAGAGGGAGTTTCAAGAACTGAAAAAAATCCAGCAACTACGTTAGTTTTTAAATTTATCATTAAAAACTGACCACCGTAACCAGAATGACCAATCCAATCTTTAGATTTCATAGCTTGATTGGCATAAAAAACATAATTATCTTTACCTAAAGCCATATACTTTGGTCCTGAAAAGTTTATGGTTTCATTTATAAAGTTTTTTGATCCAATTGATCTATTTAAAACACCTAGCCCTCTTCTAGAGAATAATAATCCCATGCGAAGGAAGTCTCTTGTGATTAAGCATCCACCGCCTGACATCCATGGCATACCAGCTCTATCTGTAGCCATATAAAGTGCATCTTCAAAACCCGCTGCTTCAACACTTTTTAATAGCCATTCTCTTAGTGAAATACCACTAATCTTTTCAACTAATATTCCAATAACATCTGAGTTTGCTGATTTATATTTTGCAAAATCTGAATAATTCTTTGTTGCAGCTTCATTAGCAGATTTTATTCTATTTAAAAAAACTTCCTGATTTTCATTTTCATCTAATTCATCTGGCAATCTCCAGCCACCTACTGACTCATGAGCAAATGATGAAGAGAAAGGGTCGGTATAGTCTTCAGTATAAAGATTATCTACATTCATATTTAATATATCTTGAATACTAGCATTGGCATAACCGGAGCCAATATTTGGAAGGTAAAAAGAAATTTTTTCATTTAAATTTAATTTCTTTTGTTCTACTAGTTCTCCAATAAATAAATTTAAATACATTTTAGAAATAGACATAATTGTTTGAGGTTGAAACTCGGAAAAATCATTAGCATATTTTTCTAATAATATTTCTTGGTCTTTTCCTACAATCAAAGAACAAAAAGATCTTTTGTCAGTCATTTTTTTGACTAAATCAATACTCTCAATAGTATGATTAATATTCTTTTGTAATTTAAGAACATGATCAGATCTAAGAAGAAGTCCGTACCTGTTAATTTTATGTAGGTTTTTATACCCGTCCCGTCTAAATTCAGGGAGGTTCCATTGCGCTTTATTATCTCTCAGAGTTTTCAAACTAGGATTTGGTTCACTAATTATTTTTTGTTGTGTCATAATTTTTAATCTAAGTTTTTAGGTTTAAATTTTGAAAGCCTAAATAGTTCTTCATATCTTTTTGCGAATGCAATTAAATTTAAATCATCACCTTTTTTTGCAATAATTTGCATTCCCATAGGCAATCCCATTTCACTAAATCCAACTGGTACAGTAACAGTTGGCAATGAGAAAAGACTGGATAATATGACTACTTCTAACCATCTATGGTAAGTATCAAACTCCATCGTGCCTAGCTTTTTTGGAAAAGGCAAATTTTTATCAAATGGAAACATCTGTGCTGCAGGCAAGACTAAAAAATCAAATCTCAAAAATAAACTATTAACAATTTTAGTGTAATCACCTCTTAAAATCATAGACTTATGAAAATCTTGATTTTTTATTTTCTTACCAGCATCATATTCCCATCTAGGCGGTATACTTAAATTTTCTAGACTAATTAATTCCATTTTAGAATAATCTTCATATTGGATTTTAGATCGTAACGTTGTGAAGCATTCCCATAATTGTTCCGTATCTAGCTCTGGATTTAAATATTCAATTTTTATTGAATTCTTCTCTAATATTTGAAGTTTATTCTCACAAAGTTCAATAATTCCAGACTCAAACTTATATTGACCTTGCATATCCCCCAGCCATGCAATTTTTAAATTCAGAAACTCGCTATCAGAAAATTCTTTATCTCTGAAAGAAGATGTTAAATCAAATGAAATTGGATCAAGCTCATGTTTGCCTGCAATTGCATCAAGAAATAGTGCTAGTTCATTAGGAGTTTTAGCAATACATCCAGCAGATTGCAGAATGGGGTAATTTTTTTTAAAATCACTTCTATCTTCAGGAATAACACCTGGGGTTGGTCGAAATCCATATAAATTTGAAAATGCTGGTGGGTTTCTTAAAGATCCCATCATATCTGTACCGTCTGCAAATGGTACTAATGAGGCTGCTACAGCTGTAGCGGCGCCACCGCTAGAACCCCCCGCTGACTTTGATGTATCATAAGCATTTGCCGTTGAACCAAAAATTTTATTCATAGTGTGACCCCCTACAGCTAATTCAGGAGTATTAGTTTTACCAATAATGATAGCACCTTGATTGATTAGTCTTTCGACTAGTATTGAGTTTTTACTAGCAATATTATTTTTATATTCAGGTAACCCAAAAGTCGTGGGAAAGCCTTTAGCATCCGTTATATCCTTTATTGCCAAGGGCATTCCAGGAATTAGCCCTATTTTATCTGAAGAATTTTCAAAATTATTAGCTTCAATTTTTATTTGTTCTTCTTTTTTTAAAGAAACAATCGCGTTTAGTTTGGGATTATACTTTTTTATTTGACTTAAATAATAATCTACAACTTCAGTAGTTTTTATTTCTTTTGAGGTAACTAGTGATACAATTTTAGCAGCCGATAAATTTTCGAGCATTTATAATTTAAGATGGAAAATGTAAAGTCTTTGTTTCAAGATAGTCTTCGATACCCATGTCGCCACCCTCACGTCCATTGCCTGATTGTTTATATCCTCCAAATGGTGAGCCATAATTATATCCCGCTCCATTTACATGCACTGCGCCAGCTCGCAATTGTCTTGCTACTCGGTCTGCTCGTTCTTTACTTCCAGTTTGCATGTATGCTGCTAATCCATATGGGGTATCATTAGCTATTTTGATAGCATCTGCCTCATCCTCGAAAGGAATGATTACTAGCACAGGGCCAAAAATTTCTTCTTGAGCCACACGTTTATCATTAGTCACATCTGCAAATATTGTTGGTTTCGTATACCAACCAGTTTCAAATCCTTCAGGTTTACCAAGTCCGCCAGTAAGCAATGTTACCCCTTCATCAATACCTACTTTAATCATTGTCTGCACTCGATCGTATTGAATTTTGTCAAATAGCGGACCCAAATGATCACCTTCTTTCGTGGGATCACCAAGTGAAATATTCTCAGCAGCTTGTTTTGCAATTTCTAGAACTTCTGCGTAGCATTTTTTTTCTACCAATAATCGCGTAGGTGCATCACAAGATTGACCAGTATTAAACATACATTCATTAACTGATGCTGTAACTTTTTCTTGAAGATCACAGTCAGCAAAAACTAAGTTTGGAGATTTGCCACCAAGTTCAAGTGTAACTTTTTTTACTGTTGTCGCGGATTCCTTGGTAACAGAAATGCCACCACGCGTTGAGCCGGTAAATGAAATCATTTGAATATCAGGATGCCTTGATAAAGCAACACCCACGTCTTCCCCATTCCCTTGCACAAGATTAAAAACACCAGCAGGTACACCTGCATCGTGCAATATTTCTGTGTAAACAACAGCTGATATAGGAGTATGTTCTGAAGGTTTAAGAATACTTGCACAACCAGTAGCAATAGCAGGTAATACTTTTAAGGTAATTTGATTGATGGGCCAGTTCCATGGAGTTATTAGGCCGCATACACCAATTGCCTCTTTACAGAGTACATCACCGTTAGGTAAAGTTTTTTGATCTTCTAAATTTTTTAAGGCATCAATAAAGCCATCTAAATGTCCTATCGCTGCATCTGCTTGCGCATCTCTAGCCATGGTCATTGGAGCACCCATTTCTGTGCTCATTGCTTTTACTAATTCTTCAAAGCGCTTTTGGGTTACATCTTTTATTTTTATAAGCAAGTCTAGGCGGTCTTGAATACTTGTTTGAGAAAAAGTCACAAATGCTTCATTAGCTGCAGAAACTGCTAAATCAACATCCTCGGCATTCCCCATAGCCACAGTTCCAATTTGTTCCTCAGTTGCAGGATTTATTACAGGCATAGTATTTTTTGAGCGTGGCTCTACCCATTTACCATTAATATAAAATTTTTGAAGATTTTCCAAAACTGCCTCCCTTATCTGGCTTTATTTATGCTTTCAATTACTAATTTACGCACATCATCAAGATCTGCTTTAATTGGATTAGTTCCAAATGCTGTATCAACCATAGATTTTTCTGCAATTCTGTCCACACAATCTTCAGGAACACCAATTTCCTTAAGTCCTTTAGGAATATTAAACCTGTCCAAGAGTTTTTCTTGGTTCGTGATAAATGTAGCAACGGAACTGTCTTCATATTGCATTGCTTCAGACATACGCTTTACTTTTTCTTCTAAAGTCGGAAGGTTATATCTCAATACTGTTGGAAGAATTATAGCATTTGTTAAACCATGATGGGTGTTGTATTCAGCACCAACCATATGAGCAATTGCATGAACAAGTCCAAGACCTTTTATAAATGCAACACCTCCAAGCATTGATGCCACCAGCATAGCACCACGAGCAGCCAAGTTATCAGGCTCTTCTACAGCTAAGTGTAAGGATTTAGATATTAAATTTAAGCTTTCTAAAGCTGCTCCATCACACAATGGATGAAAACCAGGAACAATATATCCCTCAATAGCATGAACCATTGCATCAACACCTGTCCATGCAGTTAGGTTGGCAGGTAGTTTTAAAGTTAATTCAGGATCAAGTATGGCAACAGATGGTTTAAGCTCGGGATGGCAGATACAAAACTTCATCATTTGCTCTACATCAGTAACCATCGCTGTACTTTCAGTTTCAGCACCAGTTCCAGCTGTCGTAGGAATTGTTATTAACTTTGGAAATTGATTTTCTTTAGTAATTTTTGGCGCAGGTTTTTCCCAATCAAAATCAAATAATGGATAATCGTTATTAGCTGTTAAACAAATAGATTTTCCACCATCCATTGCACTTCCTCCACCTATTGCGATTATTGCATCGTGATTTCCTCCACTAAATTTAGAGCACCCATCAGCTATCTCATCACTTCTTGGGTTCGGTGATATACCATAAAAGAGATCAGATTTTATATTTGCATCTGTAAGAATTTTTTTTAAGTTTTCAATAAAAGGCAAATCTTTACTTCCACTGTCTGTGACTATTAAAGGGTTTTGAATATTCAAATTTTTACAAAAAGTAGAAATTTCTTTTATTCTTCCAGGCCCATAAGCTATTGGAACTGGAAACCCCCAATCTTGAGGTTGTAAAATTTCATCAATATTAAATTTAAAATGCTTCATAGAAAAAAGTTCCTTCAAATATTATTTATTAATTATATAGAAAGCAAAAACTATAATTCTTTTGAGTTATCTTTAAAAGTAATTTTTAACATATTATTCGAATAAAAATTATACTAGTCTAAAATTAAAAATATTTATTTTATGCAAAAATACTCTTTTAACGTAAATACTTATTTAGCTGTCGGAGCAATGCTTTTAGGTGTTTTACTAATTGACACCATGGGTATAATTATTAAAAGTCTTGGTGATCAATATACAACTACTCAGTTATTGGTATTTAGAAATGTATTTGCAATTATACCCTTAATAATTCTTATAATATTTTCAAAGGAAGATTTAAAAATTTTTCAAAATTTAGATAAAAAGTTTATTTTTATTTGTTTAATTAGGGGATTATGTTTTACAGGTGTAAATGTTTTCTTCTTTATTGCCGTTATTAATATGAAGTATGCAATTGCTATGACATTAACTTTTGCCTCACCTTTCTTTGTAGCACTAATGTCTATAATAATTTTAAAAGATAAAGTGGGAATATTTCGTTGGTCAGCAATTTTCATTGGTTTTGCTGGAGTTTTGATGATTATGAAACCGACTAGTGATGTTTTCACATTTTACTCAATCTTTCCAATCTTAGTTGCATTCTTGTGGTCACTTTCAATGATTGTATTAAGATTTGTTCCAGAAAATGTTTCCACTGCAAAAATTCAATTTTATTCATTATTTTTTTCAATTCTAGGAGCTCTTTTATTATTCGTTTTATTTTCAGGGTATCAATCAATTGAAAGTATAAATCATTTATTTTTGATGATAATGACAGGAATTCTTGGTGGTACAGGAGGTATTTTGTTTATATATGCTTACCGTTTATTGCAACCTAGTAAGCTTGCACCATTTGAGTATTTTGGTATTCCATCATCATTTATTTTGGGTTGGATTTTTTTCAAAGAGGCGCCTATAAATCAGTTATTCCCAGGAGTATTAGCTATTGTTTTAGCTGGAATGATTATCATTTGGCGAGATGCCAAAAAAGAGAGTCATGATCTAGAAGTAAAGAAACCTTTCTAGAATTATTTACTTAGAAGTCATTGATTGCATAATAATAGTACGATCAATTTCACCAACAAGCTCACCAGTTATGCTATCTACTACTGGAAAAGTCTTATCACTATCACAACACATATCCATTAAACCATCTATCTTAGAATTATTGGGAATACAGTCTTTACCTTCTTCAAAAGTTTTTTTTGTTTCATCACACACTTGTTTTCTACAAATTTTACCCGCACTTAAAACTTTATATTTAGGAACGTCCTCAGTAAAATCTTTTACATATTGATCAATTGGATTAGCAACAATTTCTTCGGGGGTACCTAGCTGTGAAATTTCACCATCTTTCATAATTGCAATTGTATCGCCCATTTTAATTGCTTCCGCAAAATCATGAGTAATAAAAACCATAGTTTTTTGAAGTTTTTCTTGTAGTTTTAAAAGTTCGTCTTGCATTTCTCTTCTTATTAGAGGGTCTAAGGCTGAAAATGGTTCATCAAATATGAGTATCTCTGGATCAACAGCAAGCGCTCTTGCTAATCCAACTCTCTGCTGCATACCTCCCGATAACTCTCTTGGGTAATGATTATCCCAGCCTTCTAACCCAACCATTTTACAAATTTCCATTGCTCTTTCTAAACGCTCTTTAGGTTTAGTACCTCTTATTTCCAATCCATAGGAAATATTATCGATTACTTTTTTATGAGGAAAAAGACCAAAATGTTGAAAAACCATACTCATTCTATTTCTTCTAAGGTTGGTAAGTTCATTTTTATTCATCTTAATAACATCCATGTCATCAATTTTGACTTCACCATGAGTAGGTTCTATTAATCTTGATATGCACCTGGCCAATGTTGATTTGCCACTACCAGATAAGCCCATGACAACAAAAGTTTCACCTTTTTTTATTGAAAAACTTACATCTTTTACAGCTACTACATGTCCAGTTTTTAATTGAACTTCACTTCGAGACAAGTTTTTATCTAAATTTGATAAAATAGATTTCTCATTTGGACCAAATAGTTTCCAAATATTATTACAAATAATTTTTTCGTTACTTTCCATATAAAAAAAATACTATTATATTGTCTAGAAGATGCAAGAATGTATTTCATAAGTTTATAACTTAAAAATATATCCAACAATCACAAATTTTTATTATGGCATTTCTGAGCAGCACTAAAAAAAATACCTCAAATTCAAGTTATTATAGCTTATTAATACCATTTGTTATTTTTGTTGCCTTCGCACTTTCAATTTATTTAGCTTACCAAAGCGAGGTCAAATCAACCTTTCCAAAATTTGCAACAGATGCATTTACGTTTACTGCATGGATAAATGCTGGCGAAGACTATTTAAAAGATCACTATAAGTGGATTACAAGATTAATAGCTAGTTATGTTAAAGTAGGGTATTACGGTTTTGAAGATTTTCTTTTAGACTCTTCGTGGGTGTTTGTTGCAGCCCTGATGATTGTACCTTCATTTATGATTGGCGGATTAAGATTAGCAATATTATTTATTTTTGGTGTTTATTTTTGGGGAGCAGTTGATATGTGGGACCCCGCCATGGAGTCTATGGCTTTAATGGGTTTGTCAGTTTTACTTTCGGTAATTGTTGGTGTTTTTTTTGGAGTGTTGTGCTCCCAGAGTGATAGGTTTGAATCATTCTTAAAACCATTATTAGATACGATGCAAGTCATGCCAGCATTTGTTTATCTTATACCAGCTATGTTTTTCTTTGGTATAGGCGCAGCTCCTGCAATATTAGCAACTATGATCTATTCTATGCCTCCAATAATTCGTCTCACTAACTTAGGTATTCGTCAGGTGCCCAATGAAACAATTGAGACAGCTACTTCATTTGGTTCAACTAAGACTCAAACATTATTTAAAATTCAAATTCCTTTAGCGCTTCCAAGTATTATGATGGGAGTTAATCAAACAATAATGATGGCTTTAGCACTTATTGTTTTAGCTACATTTATTGGAGCCCAAGGACTTGGAGCAGAAATATGGATTGCTATAAGAAAACTTGATGTTGGTTATGCTATGGAAGGCGGCCTATGTGTTTTACTTATGGCTATAATGTTTGATAGGTTTGGTAAAGCATTAAGTGCAGAGTCAAAAACCTTACCCTCTGAAAGTACAAAGTTTCACTTGCTACCTCAGGAGTGGGAAATTTATCCAATTGCAAAAATAATTGAAAAACCGCTGAGTACTATCCACTTTATCATAGAGACAGTTTTTAAACTTACTATTGGTTTAGTCGCATACATTACTAGTAAAATTTTTAGTTTATTTAATTCAGATTTTGCTGAATCTATTAGTAATTTTCTTAATAAGCATTTTTATTTTTTTTCAGGAGTTTTAATTTTATATTCTATAAGTTTATATGGTTCCATTGGACCAGGAATTGGTCAATTTCCAGAATCTTGGGCTCTATCAATTAGAGAGCCAATTGAGTCAAGTGTCCAATGGCTTACTATTAATCCAACGTTTATAGCCTTTACAAAAGGATTGCGAGCCTATGTCACTATTTACTTGATGCGACCACTTGATACATACTTAACATTTATGCCTTGGTGGTATGTTATGTCTGCATTTGTAGTAATAGCTTGGGCTTCAGTTGGAATAAGATTTGCGTTTGTTTCTGCATTACTGTTACTTTTTATCGCAGCTTGCAATATATGGACTCAGGCAATGATAACGCTGTCATCTGTTATGATATCTGTTTTCTTTTGTTTTATTATTGGAGTACCAATCGGTATTTTAGCTTCGTATAGTAAAAGATTTCAAAATATTAACGAAGTTATTTTAGATGCAATGCAAACTCTTCCATATTTTTGTTACTTAATTCCTGTGTTAATGTTTTTTGGTGGAGGGGTCGTTTCAGCTCTGATTGCAACAATCATCTATTCTATACCTCCAATAATAAGACTAACAGTTTTAGGTTTATCGCAAGTTTCAGTAACTTACTCAGAAGTATCAAAATCTTTTGGTGGAACTACATTGCAAACTTTAAATAAAATTAAGTTTCCACTCGCCATACCTAGTCTTGTTATGGGTTTCAATCAAACAGTAATGATGGCATTTGCAATGCAGATAGTAACACCGTTGATTGGTGGAAAAGGTCTTGGCAAGGAGGTTTTTGCTGGACTTGCAAGATCAGACACCGGCAGGGCTTTAGCAGCAGGTATAGGTATATGTTTATTGGCGATTATTATTGATAGAATTAGCCTTGCCTACACTAAAAAACAGCGTGAAGCACTAGGATTATAGATATAATTATTAGTAATAATTTTAAATAAAACCCTAATTAGCCGTTTACTTTTAACTCCTTTTCAGTCTAAAATATTTTTTTTTTTAATTTAATTAAGGGTAAAATAAAATGAAACTTAATGTAAAAACATTTGCAGCTTTCATCTTTTCATCATTCCTAATGGTTTCAAGCTTTAGCTCAGCAAGCGCTGAGAGACTAACTAGAGCTGTAGCTGACTGGACAGGTGGAATGGTAACTTGTGAAGTTGCTGAACAAATTCTAGAACAAGAACTAGGATATAAAATTGACTCAATTGTCTTTCCTTCTGGAACTGGACTTTGGGAAGCAGTAGCAGATGGAAGTGATATTCAATTTGCTTGCGAAAGTTGGCCAAGTTATGCTGAGGC
>ERZ802819.967-NODE-967-length-18385-cov-24.4996_pt1 | contig 18385 bp, 16 predicted proteins | sample MGYA00345647_ERZ802819 | MGnify/ENA primary metagenome ERZ802819 (study PRJEB30503, sample SAMEA104212355) | marine metagenome | biome: Westerlies Biome; feature: [SRF] surface water layer (ENVO:00010504) within the epipelagic zone...; material: water...
GTTAAATTTACTATCTGATGTAACAAAAAAATTGACCTAATTAGAAATTTGTTGACTTTTTAAATCGTCCATTTTGATATGACATCTAATAGAGTTTCCATTTTCACATGTTTGCCAAGGTGGCACTTCATTTTTACAAATATCTCCTAATATTCGTGGGCATCTTCCTTGAAAAGAGCAGCCATTTTCAGGAGGTTTTTCCTCAACAATATCTTCAGCAACAAGTTTTGGTTTAATATCTGGGTCTGGCTCTAAAACGGCTCCTAACAGAACTTCTGTGTAAGGATGAGAGGGAAACTTATAAACATTTTTAGATGGACCAATTTCGCACAATCTACCTTGATATAAAACTGCAACTCTGTCACTGATTGCTCTCACCACTGCTAAATCATGCGATACAAAAATGTATGTTGTCCCAAAATCTTCTTTAAGTTCTTGAAGCAAATTTAGTACAGCAGCTTGCACTGAAACATCTAATGCAGAAGTTACCTCATCACACAGTATAATGTCAGGCTTTGCAGCAAAAGCTCTTGCCACTGCAACTCTTTGTTTTTCTCCTCCTGAAAGTTGTCTTGGGTATCTTGTCAAATAAAACTCACCTAATCTAACTTTGTCTAAAACCTCAATTATTTTTTCTTTTAAATCTTGCCCTTTTAGACCAAAATATAATCTAAGTGGTTGAGAAATAATTTCTTCGACCGTATGATTAGGATTTAAAGACTCATCTGGATTTTGAAAAATTAATTGAATAGCTCTTAAAAAGGTAGAATCTCTTTGTCTTAAATCATTGGATAATATTTTATCTTTATCAAACTTAATATTACCATCTTTAGTTTTTAATAGTCCTGCAATAGATTTTAAAATTGTAGATTTGCCACTTCCAGACTCCCCTACTAGTGCAAGGGTTTCTCCTTTATCAATATTAATATTAATATCTTTTACTGTGGGATTATCATCATTAATCTTATTTAATAATTGCTCAAGGAATTTTTGTTTTGCATAACTTATGGAAACATTTGATAAATCTAAAATTTCATTCTTTAATATTTTATTCTTAATAGATTTAACATATTGAGAGTCTGATTTATTCAAATTTAAAAGTTCATTATGTTTAAAGCATCTAACACTTGTATTTAGATTTTCTATAAACTCTAGTATTGGAGAATTTGCTTTACAGTTGTCATCAGCAAATTCACACCTTTCATAAAAACTACAGCCATTTTTTATTGATCCAGGCTGAGGCTGACTTCCCGACATAGAGTTTGGCAAACCTGGTGAGGTAAGTTTTGGAATAGATTTTAACAATCCAAATGTATATGGGTGTATAGGATTTTTTAATATACTTCTCACAGGGCCATCTAATACAATTTCACCAGAATACATCACAATAACTCTGTCACTAACTTGAGCAATCGCACCAAGGTCATGACTTACATATACCATGGAGGTTCCAGTGTCTTTTGCAATAAGATTTAATAATTCTAATACATGAGCTTGAGTAGTGACGTCTAAACCAGTTGTTGGCTCATCTAAAAGTAATAGTTCTGGGCTACCTGCTAAAGCCATTGCAACAGCAACTCTTTGTTGTTGACCACCTGATAATTCATGTGGATATCTTTGAGCCATTGTCTCAGGGGATGGCAGTCTGACTTTATTTAGTAATTCAGAGATTTTTTCATCTCTTTCAGATTGCTTTAAATCTGTATGCAACCTTAATGCCTCATCAATTTGATATCCTATTTTTAGATTTGGTGTTAATGATTGACCTGCATTTTGGGGAATCATAGCAATTTTTCTACCCCTTATATTTTCTAACTCTTTATTACTCATTTCTAACAAATTATTAGAATGAAACATGCACTCTCCAGAGATTGTAAAAAGTCCTTGTTTTACATAGCCCATCATTGCAAGCGCGAGGGTGCTTTTGCCTGATCCGGACTCGCCTACAATTCCAACAGTTTCACCTTGATTTATTGAGGTACTTATATTTTTTAAAATAGATATTTGTTCACCTTTTTGACTTTGAAATCCTATGGTTAAATTATTTATTTTTTGAACCGCATTTTTCATTTTTATACTGGCGCTTTCGTTGATCTGTCTATTCCCAGAGCTTTTGCGAATGCATCAGCTGTTAAATTAATTCCAATTATTAATGAACTAAGGCCAAAAATTGGAGCTAAAACTGCCCAATAGGCAAAAGACATTAGTCCTCTTGCATTAGATATCATTAAACCCCAATCAGGAGTTGGTGGACTTACTCCAAATCCCAAAAATGATAAAGAGCTAAAACCAAGTAACATCCAAGACCATCTCATAGCTCCTTCAACCATTATGGCATCTCTTACATTAGGTAAAATTTCATTCCAGATAATAGACAAGTTGCTGTGTCCCCTAGCTCTTGCAGAAACAATAAAATCTTTCGCTATAACATCGTGTGTTGCGGCTCTTGCAACACGAACTATACCTTTGCCATAAAAAAAACCAAGAGCTGGTATTAGAACAAGTGTTGTAGTTCCAAGTAAAGATACAATTAAAAGCATAGCTAAAATCCATGGAATGGATAAAAAAGCATCGATTATTCTCATTACAATATCGTCGATTTTACCACCTACGAGACCACAAAAGATTCCAAGTGATCCACCCCATAATAATGCAATTAATGATCCAAAAAAAGTTACCGTTAAAGCAGTTCTCCCCCCTAAAATTGTTCTAGTAAAAACATCTCTCCCTAAACTATCGGTCCCAAACCAAAATTCAGACGAAGGAGGGTTCAACATTAATGTTGGATCGATAGCTTTATAGTCATATGGTACATATAATGGACTTGTTATTGCTAACAAAACATGAAAACTAAGTATTATTAATCCTATTAAACCTGATGGCTTCGATGCCATTGTTTTTATTACTTCATATATTTTTTGGAAAGTATTTTTTTGTTTTTCATATTTAATAATCATATTATTTTTTTATTTGCAGAGATTTCAATCTTGGGTTCAACATTAAAGTAGTTAAATCAGCTATTAAATTTATACCCACATAAATTGATGCAAGGATAATTGCTAATGCTTGTACTACAGGTAAATCTCTATTAGAGATTGACTCAATTACTAATCTTCCTAAGCCAGGGTAATTAAAAACAACTTCAGTTACCACAACACCTCCTAATAACCATGCGATTGTTAAAGCAACCACGTTTATAGCTGGTAGCAAAGCATTTGGTAATACATGTTTAAATACCATCTTCCAATAAGGAACTCCCTTCAAAATTGCCATTTGAACATAATCACTTGCCATTACTTGAATTACACTTGATCTAACCATCCTTGCCATATGTGCAGTCATAATCATAGAAATAGCAATAACTGGTAAAATTATATTTGGAAGTAGCTCTGACAAAGATGCTTCTGTTGGTACTATTACTATTCCAGGTAACCACTCTAACCAAATAGCAACCACAAGAATTAGTAATGTTGCACTTATAAATTCAGGAATTGTCATAGAGAATATTGTTACAGTTGAAATAATTATATCAGGAAGCTTGTCTCTCCATAGAGCAGTAATAATTCCCAACAATAAAGCAATTGGTATTCCAATTAATATAGAGGCAGAAGCAAGAACTAAAGAGTTTTTAACTTTTGGTCCGAGAACCTCATTAATTTTCATCTCACCACTCAATGAATACCCGAAATCTCCTTGTAAAACTCCCCATGCCCAAGAAATATATCTTTCATAAGCCGGAACATTTAGCCCAAGTCTTTCATAACAAGCCTCTAAAGCTGCTCCAAAAGCTTGTCTTTCTAAATAAGTGGTGCATGCATCACCCGGCAAAACTTCAACTCCAGCAAATGTGATAAGAGATACAATAAATAAGGTAATTAGACCTAATAGAATTCTCTTTATAACTAAAAAAAACATATTCTAATATTTATAGAATTTAAAAATTATTTAAAAGGTGAAAAATTTTACAGGCCTTAAAATAAGGCCTGTAAATAATACTTTAATTTACTTAATTTTAACTTTGTGCCAACGAACAGAGAACACTTCTACATCATCCAAATTTTTGACTGCAGAAGAAGTAACAATCAATTTAGATACATGGTAAGGAATCAAAGTTCCTGACTCTTCCCATAAAGTTTTCTGTGCATTTTGATAAGCTTTTTTTCTTTTACTAAATTTAAGCTCACCCCGTGCATCTGCTAAGTTTTTATCAAAGTCTGGATTTTTAAAATATGATTCATTCCATTTTGCTCCACTGTGATAAATTTCATGTAATGCACTATCAGCTGGTCTTTCATTCCAACGTGTCATTGCAACTGGTTTTTTCATCCATGTCTCGTTCCAATAACTTTTTGAAGGAGTCATTTTAACTTCAGCTTTAATTCCAGCTTCTGCTAATTGTTGTTGTAACACTTCACCAATTGTTGGCCAAGTAGGCTCTTTAGTTGAAACGTGGATAACCATATCAATTCCATTGGGATAACCAGCCTCTGCTAAAAGTTTTTTAGCCTTATTGATATTCTGCGGACACTTCATTTTAAGTCGATATTGATCAGCAGGTGCAACAGGAGTATCGCAAGATACAGTTGCAGCTCCACCCATTACTAAATCAACTAATTCTTGTCTGTCTACAGCTAACCTCACAGCTTTTCTAACTTTTGGATTATCAAATGGTGCCGTGTCAGTTCTCATCACCATTCCTCTCCAGTTTCCAGTTGGTACTACAGAAACATTAAACTTAGAGTTCCCATCGAAGATTTTTTTCTGACTAAATGGCACATATCTATTCATATGTATTTGACCAGTAAGAAGTGCTTGCACTCTAGCTTCACCATCAGGAATAGCAATTACATGTACTTCAGCTACTCCAGGAGCACCTTCCCAATAATCGGCATTTGCTTTAAGAATTGTTGTTCCTTCTGGGTCAAATTTATCAACTATAAAAGGACCAGTACCAACTCCAGTTTTTCCAATAGTATCTCCTGAATCTGAAGGAATCATTCTTAACCTATAATCAGTAAGTAATAGTGGAAAATCTGCAAATGACGTGTTTAGTTTCATTTTGACAGTATGTGAGTCAACTACTTCAATATCTGTTACAGTGCTCATACTTTTTTTAGCAGGAGAACCAATGTCAGGATCTTGAACACGCATTAAAGAGTATTTCACATCTTCTGCGTCAAAGTCAGATCCATCATGAAATTTTACCCCTTTTCTAAGTTTAAACGTCCATTCTGTTGCATCAGCATTTGCCGACCAATCCGTAGCTAATTCTGGAGACGTAACTCCTTTAAGGTCTTTTCTAACTAGACGGTTTTGAGTCATAATTACTACTTGAAATAATCTTCCTTTAGTAATTGCGTCTAGATTTGTATCCTTTCCAAATCCAAGATCATGTGAAATTTTAAATACTCCACTTGATGCATTGGCAGATGAAAAAGAAAATAAAGAAGATATCAATGCAATCGATATCAATTTAAAAATGTTTTTCATTATTCTTCCTCTCATTAATTATTTTACTAAAAGCTAACATCTTAAAATTTCCAGAACAATAGTTATCAGTAATACAATTTAAAGTTGTAACCTAATTTGGGTGTGCTGATATAAGGTATTTTGTAGATAAAAATACTGATTTAATTTATTAAAAAATATGCACAAATCTCTAAGAAATTTAAGGTTTTCTATTAAACCTCAAATGCAAGAATCTGAAAGACCATTAGAGATGGCACGAACATTAAGCGTTCATCCACTAACTTACCAAGAGCTTCCATATGACCCAGAGTATTCTCAGTACGCTGGAAGATTAACAACTGAAAAATTGTCAAACGCGACTGCAGATGAACAATATTGGAAAACAAAACAAGAAGTTATTCTTAGACATACTGGAGAACATCCTTATGAAATTAAAGGGCCTGATGCTTTGAAATTGTTACAAAAAATTTTTCCAAGAGATATTTCAAAAGTAAAAAAAGGAAGATGTTCTTACCAATTTGCTTGTTATCATAATGGTGGAATAATTACAGATGGATTACTTTTAAGAATAGATGATGATCGATATTGGTTTGCTCAGGCAGATGGGGAAATGTTTTCATGGTATAATGCACATTCAGAAGGATTAGATGTTGAAATAATTGAACCAAATGTTTTTATTAGTCAGATACAAGGTCCAAAGTCTATGGATCTTCTTGATCATTTAATTGATGAACCAATAGCAAGATCTTGGAATTATTTTGATTGGGCTGAAGTAACAATGGCTAATGAAAAAATTATTGTAAGCCGTACAGGATTTACAAATGAACTTGGTTGGGAAATATATTTTAGACCTGAAAATAATTCAGAAAAATTAGGAGATTTAATTTTAAAAGAAGGTTCAAAAATGGGAATGATTATTACAGGAACGCCCTCCTTTAGAGGCAGGAGAATAGAGGCGGGATTACTATCAGCTGGTCAAGATTTTTCAATTGAAACTAATCCTTTTAGTGTGGGTTTGGGACGTTTTGTTGATTTAGAAAAAGATGATTTTATTGGGAAAAAAGCTTTATTGAATGTAAATAAAGAATGTCGAAGTTGGGGTATTAGAGTTGTAGATGGAATTGCAAAAAAAGGAAAATCTTTAAAATTAAATGCAAAAAATATTGGCAAAGTAACATCTAGCACGTGGTCTCCTTATCAGGTTTGTGGTGTTGGAATAGTGCTATTAGATGACCCCAAGATTGGTCCTGGAACAGTAGTAGATGTAGAATGTATTGATAATAAAATTCATAAAGCAGAACTTTGTAAATTGCCTATGTATGATCCTAAAGGGGAAATAGTTAGAGGTATCAATAAAGATATTCCTCAAAAACCCAATCCATGGGTTGGAATTAAAAATTAATTAATTTTAGGAATACTTAATTTATCTTGCACCTTATATTTTTGGAGTAAACTTTTGACATATCCTTGTTTAATTATATTTGAAACAAATTTATTTATATAATCGAGAACCTCAGGATTACCTTTTTTAATACCAATGGATTGTTTTATATATGTAAAAGGATTAAGCATCATCTTAAAAGTATTATTATTTTTCATTTCATCAATAAGTTTAGGTTTAAGGCCTGCTAAAATGTTGACTTTATTTTCTCTAAATAAATTATGAGATTCGTCAATCGAGTTTACACGAATTAATTCTGCTTTTTTAAAGTTTTCAGTAAGCCAAAGATCATAGGCACTTCTTTTAAATACAGCTATTTGAATACCTGACTGATCAATATCACTATTGTTTTTAAAATTATCTTCAGCTCTAAAGAGAAAATTGGCATCAATATTCACATAAGGATCGCTAAAATCAATTGTTTTGTCTCTTTCTTTCTCAGAAGCAATATTACCAATATCCCATGAATTATTATTTACAGCGTCAGCTAACAAACCAGGATTTGCAAATTCAACCATTTTAAAACTTAAATTTAACTCCTCTGCTAATTTTTTTCCTATTCCTGGTGATACTCCGTCTACAAGTCCAAGTGAATCTTTACTATTTACTAGTAAAAAATTACTCATATTCACCCCAACACGTAATACACCTGTTGGTGCAATTTTTTTGATTATATTTTCAATCATTAGAATTTTTTTTTAATTATATTATATATTAATTTCATAGGTTTAATTAAATTAATGATTAAATTGAAAAAAAAAATAATTGTAATAGGTGGTGGTGGTTTCACTCATCAATCTGACAAAGATTTGGATGATTTTGTTATAAATCAATCTGCAAAAAAAAATAAAAAAATTGGCTTTTTGGCAACAGCTAGTAAGGATGATAAAACAAAAATAAATTTATTTTATAAAAGGTTTGAAAATAAAAATTTAGAATTATCTCATTTTAACCTCACATCAAATGATGTTGGTTTTTCTCAGTGGGTTTTTGATAAAGATATAATTTATATAGGCGGAGGAAATACTGCTTACATGTTAGAGCTTTGGAAAAAGTATAACTTGATCAGTATTTTTAAAGAAGCCTATGAAAAAGGAATTATATTATCAGGTGTCAGCGCTGGTGGTGTATGCTGGTTTGATTGGATCTTTTCAGACTCTTTAGGTCCAATATATAAACCCTTAAAAGGTATTAACCTCATATCTGGTAGTTGTACTCCACACTCATCAGAAAGACATAGGATGTCTCAATATCAATTAGAAATTCAAAATAGCAAATTACCCCCAGGTGTTGCGATTGATGATGGTGTTGCTGTGCTTTTTATTAATGGTATTGCTAAAGAAGTTTATTCTACTAGAAAAAATTCAGATGCATATTTTGTTGATAATAATAATAAAGTTAGTCTAAAAGAGTATATAAAATAAATTATGAATAACGTTGTTCCAAGTAAAAAAATTCATAGCGTTGAAGAGGCAAGAAGTGTTGCAAAAAAACGTGTTCCAAAATTAATGTTTGATTTTGTAGATGGTGCATCAGGAGATGAACGATTATGTGAAAATAATAGTAAATCCCTAGATCAAATAAGATTACAGCCGAAAGTTTTACGGAATGTAGAAAAAAGAGTTATAAAGAAAGATATTCTTGGATTTGAATACAATCAACCTTTTGGTTTTGCGCCAATGGGTATGTGTAATTTAACATGGCCAGGAGCAGACAAGATGTTAGCTGAAGAGAGTCTTGCAAATAATATACCTATGTGTGTATCAATGGCTTCTTCAACGTCCTTAGAAAAAATGTATGAATTTTCCAAAGGAAATGTTTGGCTGCAACTTTATAATTTTCAAGATGAAGAATTTGTTATGGAGTTACTAGATAGAGCTGAAAAAACAGGATACAAAGTTGCAATTTTGACTGTCGATGTTCCAATACAATTTCGTAGAGCAAAAGACAATCGAAACGGTTTTAATGTCCCTTTTAATCTTGGATTAAAACAATTTATTGATTTTGCAACTCATCCTAATTGGTCAATTAGTACTTTACTAAATGGTATACCAAAGCCAATGAATTATGAAACATCCAAGAAAGGTAATAAATTTGTAAGAAGTGAAAGTAGAGGTTCTACAGATTGGGATACTCTAAAAAGAATTAGAGAAAAATGGAAAGGCAAATTAATAATCAAAGGAGTTATGTCATCCGAAGATGCAGTAAAAATTAAATCTGAAGGCGGTGATGCTATTCAGGTATCAAATCATGGTGGAAGACAGTTAGACAGCGCTTTATCTTCAATTGAGGCACTGCCTATAATAAGAAATGCATTAGGGAAGGATTTTCCAATTATCTTCGATAGTGGAATAAGAGGTGGCAGTGATGTGGTTAGAGCTTTGGCAATGGGTGCTGATTTTACAATGATAGGAAGACCATTAATGTATGGGATCGGAGCAGATGGAGCTAAAGGCCTTAAACGTGTAGTCGATATAATAAAAGATGAAATAAGTACTGCCTTGGGATTAGTTGGTTTAACTGATATAAAAGATATTTCTTCAGATATAATTTCAGAAAGGTTTATAAGAGACTTTAAATATTAGATGTCAGAAAAAAAAATAAGAGGCGGATCATTAATTGCTAGGGCTTTAAAAGATAAAGGTATTAAGCATGTATTTACTTTGTCTGGAGGTTTTTGTAATCCTGCGCTCGAAGGTTTTATGGAGTGTCAGATGGAAGTAATTAATTGCCCTCATGAACAAATAGCAGGGCATATTGCTGACGGACATACCAGAATTACAAGAAAACCTACAGTTTGTCTTGTGGGTCCTGAAGGATTTGCAAATGCAGTTCCATCAATGATGGAAGCTTGGGGCGAAAGATCACCTGTAATATTCATAACTGGTTCAAGTAGTTTAAAAAGACAAGGCTCGGGTGGCTTTAAAGAAATTGATGACGTTGCTATTGCGGCACCACTCACTAAGTATAGCGCGAGTATAACAGATGGTACTAGAATAAGAGAATTCGTAGATAAAGCATATAGAATTGCAACTAATGGATATCCCGGTGCAGTACATTTAAGTATGCCTGTAGATATTATGTTTTCATCATTTTCTGAAAATGCAGGGCTTGAGGAAAGACCATTTTCACATCAAAAAAAACCAACTGTTAAGGCATGGCCTGACCCTACCCAAATGTCTGAAATATTGGAACTTGCTTGTAATTCAAAAAAACCAGTTTTAATTGGTGGGCACGGAGTTTGGTGGTCTGAGTCTGAAAAAAAATTAGAAGAAGTGGGAAATAATTTAAATATTCCTATATTTAATATACCATACCATCAAAAATTACTTGGTGAAGAAGCTAATGCTTATATGGGTTTAGCTGACATACATCAGTATCCCCCTTCTAAATTTGCATTAAACGAGTCTGACTTAGTTTTAATGGTGGGTGCAAGATTGGATAATCAAATGAATTTTGGAAACCCACCACTGTTTCCAAAAAGCACCAAACTTGTCTGTATCAATGGATCTCATGAGGAAATCGAACTTAACAGAGCGGCAGATATTAACCTTTTATGTGATCCAGGTGTATTTTTTGATACTTTAAATAAACTTAAACTTAACAATAAATGGAGTTTAGATAAAGATTGGTTTGATCTTAATAAATTAAAAAAGCAGGATTGGGTAGATAAAACATTACAAGATTTAAGTAAAGAAACAAAAGAAGCTGAAAAAAATGGAGGAAAGATGCATCCTCTTCAATTAGCTCTAGATGTTCAAGACGCTATTGGAGAAAAAGATTGGCTAGTTATCGATGGAGGCAATACTCACTTCTGGTCAGAAATTGCAATTAATATAGCTGGATCTAAGGGAAAAAAAATTGGGGGGATTCTTCATCCAGGTACCTTCAGTATGCTGGGTGTTGGGGTTCCTTTTGCTCTATCAGCAAAAAATACTAACCCAAATTCAAATGTAATTTTAATCAGTGGAGATGGAGCTTTTCTATCAGGAGGATTATCAATCGAGGCTGCTTTTCAAGAAAACAAACCTATTGTAGTTGTAATCGATAATAATGGTGGATTAGACTGTATATCTCAACAACAAGAAAGATTATTTGAAAGTGGAAAACACTTTGCTACTGATTTTAGAGATATACCTTTTCATAAAATTTTTGAGGGCTTTGGTGGATATGGTGAGTTAGTTACAAAGAGAGAACAGTTGGCGCCAGCTTTAAAAAGAGCAATAGAGAGTGGAAAAACTGCATGCATCAACGTAAAAGCTAAAGGTGTTATTAGTCCTATTGTTGCAGCTGTTAGTGACAAAAGGGACAAGGCATCAATAGAGTAAATTATGGCAACTTTATCTTCTCATCTTCTAAATTCAGTTAATGGGACCCATGCTAGTGGAGTGAAGGTAATCGTTAATCAAATAAGTTCCTCAGGATCAAAAAAAATATTTTATGAAACAGAGACAGATCAGGCAGGAAGAATTTTAAAAGATTTTGAGCTTTCTGATGATGATTGTGCTTGTGAATATGAAATGATTTGTAAAACTGCTGAATATTTTTCAGAAAAAAAACTTGTTTCAGAAATAACAATTAAATTTAAAATGGAAGATCCTAAAAAAAAATATCATTTACCAATTATTATTTCTCCAAATGGATACTCAATTTGGTGGTCTAAATAATAAACAATAAAAAATAACCTATGTTAAAAAATATTAAATTAAATATGTCACGAAGAATTAGAAGAACACCTTATACTGGAATGGTTGAAAAACACGGTGTTTCAGATTTTACGGTGGTAAATCATATGCTTCTTCCAAAAGGTTTTAAAAATTCAATTGAAAAAGATTACTGGCATTTAAGTAAAGAAGTTCAGGTTTGGGATGTTTCTTGTCAAAGACAAGTTCAAATCAGTGGTCCTGATGCTTATAAACTTGTACAAAAATTAACTCCTAGATCTATAGAAAAAATGGAGACAGGAAAATGTTTTTATATACCAATACTTAATGAAAATGCTGGAATGATAAATGATCCTGTATTGCTTAAATTGGATGATGATATGTTTTGGATATCAATTGCAGACTCAGATATTTTATTATGGGCAAAAGGATATGCATTAGGTTCTAACTTAAATGTTAATATTGAAGAGCCTGACGTATACCCCTTAGCAGTTCAAGGACCTAAGTCAGAAGCACTTATGACAAAAGTGTTTGGAGAAGATTTAAAAAAAATTAAATTTTTTAATTTTAGAATAATGGATTTTATGGGTACAAAACAGGTTGTTGCAAGATCAGGGTACAGCAAGCAAGATGGATTTGAAATATATTTTAAAGCTTATGACAATCATTTTGATACAGTGGAAATGGGAGAAAAACTTTGGGAGACAATTTGGGAAGCTGGGCAAGAATATAATATTTCGCCAGGTTGTCCTAATTTGATTGATAGAATAGAGGGTGGGCTTATGTCCTACGGTAATGATTTTACTAATGAAAATAACCCGCTTGAATGCAATCTTGATCAATACTGCAAACCTGAAGTTACTCACGATTTTATTGGCAAAGAAGCGTTAAAATCAATTCAAAGTAATGGAGTAAAACAAAAAATTAGAGGAATTATTTTTGATGGAAGCCCTTGTTCAGGTATAGGTCGACCCTTGCCTGTTTTATCAAACAACAACGAAAAAATTGGCCAAATAACTTCAGGTATTTATTCTCCAAGAATAAAAAAAAATATTGGTTTGTCTATGATATTAAAGGACTACTGGGAGATTGGTGAAAATATATTTGTTCAAATGCTTGATGGTGAAAAAAGAAATGGAACTATTACCACTTTGCCATTTCCTGAATAAGAATATATATAAGAATTTTAAATTAAAATATGTATAAAGCAGTTATAGCAGGTTATTCAAGGTCACCTTTTACAATGGCAAGAAAAGGTGAATTAATTGATGTAAAACCTGTCAATTTATTAGCAGAAGTAATTAACAATCTTGTAGCAAAATCTAATATTAAACGAGAAGATATTGAGGATATTGTAGTTGGATGTGCATTTCAAACTGGTGAGCAATGTTTTAATGTTGGAAAATTAGTTACTTTTTTAACAAATATGGACATCAAAACTTCAGGGATGACTGTTGATAGGTGGTGTGGATCATCAATGGAGGGAATTCATGTAGCAGCAGGAAAAATTGCTATGGGTTCAGGAAAAGTTTTTATATGTGGTGGTGTGGAAAGTATGACTAGAGTTACAACTGGATTTGACTCTATGCCTTATCCTTATAATGAAAAAGAAAATCCAAATGTTTATTTTTCTATGGGAACAACTGCAGAAAATGTAGCGAAACAATATTCTATATCACGAACTGAGCAACAAGAATTTGCAATATCTAGTCACCAAAAAGCTTTTGAAGCCCAGACAAAAGGAAACTTTGATGATGAAATTGTATCAATTGGAAATTGTTCTAAAGACAGCAACATAAGACCTAATAGTAATCATGAGAAATTAGATAGTTTAAAATTAGCCTTTGACCAAAATGGAACTGTAACTGCAGCAACTTCATCACCATTAACTGATGGTGCAGCTGCAACTTTAATCTGCGAAGAGCAATATGCTAAAAATAATAATTTAAATATTTTGGCTAAAATTGTATCTACTTCTGTACAAGGCTGCAAAGCAGATACTATGGGCTTAGGTCCAATTGGTGCTTCTCAAAAGGCTTTGGAGAGAGCAGATCTAAATATTAAAGATATTGATATAATTGAATTAAATGAAGCATTTGCCTCTCAGTCATTAGCTTGCATAAAAGATCTCGGTATAGACAAAAATAAAGTAAATATAGATGGTGGTGCATTAGCGCTAGGTCATCCACTTGGTGCCACTGGAGCAAGAATTACTGGAAAAGCAGCACAATTGTTAAAAAGAGAAAATAAAAAATATGCTTTAGCGACTCAATGTATAGGTTTGGGAATGGGAATTGCCACTATAATTGAAGCTATTTAATAAATTTGTAAATGGAACAATTACCCTTCGATAAAAGATCAGGAAAAATCTGGTTTAACAATGAACTCGTAGAGTGGCAGGACACAAAAGTTCATGTAATTAGTCACGGTATGCATTATGCAAGTTTAGTTTTTGAAGGAGTAAGAGTTTACAATAAAAAAATATTTAAATTAGAAGATCATACAAAAAGGTTATTTCACTCTGCAAAAATTATGGATATGCAAATTCCTTTTTCGGAAAATGAAATTAATGAAGCAACACTTAAGCTTGTTGAAAATCAAAATATCGAAAATGGATATATTAGACCTTTTGTTTGGAGAGGTAGTGAAATGATGGGTGTTTCTGCACAAAAAACAAAAATTAATGTAGCTATCGCAATATGGGATTGGCCTACATATTTTGACCCAAAATTAAAACTTAAAGGAATAAAATTAAATATTTCAAAATGGCAAAGACCTCCTCAAAATTCATCGCCATGGGATAGTAAAGCTGCTGGATTATACATGATATGCACCCTCTCAAAGCATGAAGCAGAAAAAAAAGGATTTACAGACTCACTAATGCTTGATCATGAAGGAAATATCGCTGAGGCGACAAGTGCGAACATTTTTTTTAAAGATAAAAACAACGAATTAAATACCCCAATCCCAGATTCCTTTTTAGACGGAATTACAAGAAAAACTGTAATCGAAATAGCTAGGTCAAAAAATATTAAAATAAATGAAAGAAAAATTTCTCCAGATGAATTATCAGATTTTACAGGATGTTTTATTACAGGAACGGCAGCAGAAATAACGCCAGTTGCAAGTATATTAGATAATAATTTTGAAGTATGTGATATGATTTTGGACTTATCTTCAACTTATGAAAAATTAGTCGGTAAAGTATAAAAACTATCTATTAATTCCTCTTAACCTTTCGGATCTTCGTCTTAATAATTCAGCTGTTACTAAAATTATTGTTGATAAAAGGATTAAACATGTAGCAACTGCTAGAATTGTTGGACTTAACTGTTCTCTCAATCCAGTCCACATTTGTACTGGAATAGTAGTGTTATCCAATCCTGCCAAAAACAAAACTACTACAACTTCATCAAACGAGGTTACAAAAGCAAACAAACCTCCTGAAATTACACCGGGTAGTATCAGGGGTAATGTAACTTTCATAAATGTATTAAATGGATTGCTGCCTAAACTTGCAGCGGCTCTTGTAACACTGTGGTCAAATCCAGATAGAGTTGCAGTAACTGTGATCACAACAAATGGGGTTCCTAAAATAATATGCGCTAAGACAATACCTGTATGAGTTGCTGCTAAGCCAACTTTTGCCATAAAAAAGAAAATAGCAACACCAGAAATGATTAAAGGAACGATCATTGGAGATATTAAAGCTGCCATGATTAATCCCTTATATGGCATGTGTCTACTACTAAGTCCTAATGCAGCTAATGTTCCTAAAATTATAGATCCAATAGTTGCAAATATCGCTATTATAAAACTGTTCTTTGCAGCTAATCCCCAAGGATTTTTAGTTCCATAAATCATATCTTTGTACCATCTTAAAGAAAACGCGTCTGGGTCAAGATTTTTCATTCCTTCAGAAAAAACTAAAAATTCTTCTGCGTTAAATGATAATGGAAAAATTACAAATAGAGGTGCAATTAAAAAGAAAAATACAAATGTACAAATTGCAATATAAAAATAATGCCAAATTCTATATCTCGTTTCAGTATAACTTGGTAATGCCATATTTAACCTAATTTAATATTATCAACCCCAACTAATTTATTATAAATCCAGTAAATAACTAAAACCCCTGATAACAACATTAATCCCATGGCAGACGCAAAGCTCCAATCTAATGTTGTCTTCATATGATAAGCAATTTGATTACTGATTAAAGTTCCTGAGGCTCCTCCAACTAGCGCTGGGGTAATATAATATCCAATCGCCAAAATAAATACCAACAAGCAACCTGCTCCAATACCTGGTATAGTTAAAGGAAAATAAACTTTCCAAAATGCAACAAATGGAGTTCCACCTAGTGATTTACCAGCTCTCATTAAGCTTGGAGATATAGTTTTCATTACACTATATAAAGGGAGAACCATGAAGGGTAATAGAATTTGAGTCATAGCAACATAGGTTCCAACTTTATTATACATCATCTCTGGTCTGTTATTGTCTGCTACGAGCCCTATCAAAACAAAGAAATCATTTACTAATCCTTGTTGTTGTAGCAAAATCATCCAACTGGCTGTCCTGACTAATAAAGATGTCCAAAAAGGTAAAAGCACACAAATCATTAACAAATTACTGTATTTCATAGGCAATGTTGCGAGCAGGTGTGCTATTGGATATCCCATCAAGAAACAGAATATGGTTACAAGCAAAGCAATTTCCAAAGTTCTCAACCAAAGTATTCTATGAATTCTTCTATCTTCATCAACTTGTGTAATACCACCGTCCGCATCAATATACATATCCATCCCTTTTAAATATTTTGCAATCGTATATGGCGGTGCTGTTCTTTTAATTGCTTGCCAGTATTCTACATTTCTCCACCTTTTGTGGATTTTCATTATCTGTTCTTTAATACTCTGATTTTCATCAATTTTGTTTCTTTTGATCTGTCTTAAAAGCTTTTTAGTAATTGAATTAAAGCCATTTTTTTCTTTGTTTAATCTTTGTCCTAATTTTCCTTGTTCTTGTTTTTCAACTAAAACTTTAAAATCTTTATAAAAGGCAGCAAAAACCTCTTCGGAAGGTAATTCTTTTCCGTCCCATGTTTCCATCTCCTTAAAAGTTTTTGGAAGCATGTTTGTAATCATTTTATCATCAACGCTTCTTGTGAACATTTCTCCGATTGGAAAAACGTAAGTGATAATCAAAAATAGTAGTAAAGGTACTACTAAGAGAAAAGCTTTAATTTTATTTTTTCTCTCTGCTTTTTTTAAACTTACCTCTAAGGGTATTCCGTCAGTAGTTAAGATTTGCTTTGTTTCTGAGCTCATAAAAAAAAAGGGCGGTTATTAAATAACCGCCCAAATATATTATATTAATTCAGTGTTTAAAACTGAAATTATAGGCCTGCTTTCATTGCTTCCCATTTTTCACCAATCTCTGTTCCGTTATCAGCCCAGTAGAAAGGATCAACTAAGAAATATTTCTTAGTGTTTTGAGGAGATGTAGGCATTTGTGGCATCATTTCAGTTTTACCATCTTTGTACCAAGGCTCATTAGCTTTGATAATATCTAAAGATGATAATCTGTAAGGAGCATATGCAATGTACTTCGCACTACCAGCTAACATTTCAGTGTTAGTCATCATAGCTAAAGCTTTTTTAGCATTTGCTTCATCTGGTCCACCTTTAACAAGTGCGAAATATTCATAGTCAAGACCTTGACCGTCCCATACTTGTTTAATTGGAGCATTTTCACCTACTTCAGCGTTAAAGAATCTTCCGTTCCAACCAGTTGCCATTACAACTTCACCAGCAACTAATAGTTCTGGTGGTTGAGCACCTGCAGACCAGAATACACATCCACCATTTGGATCTGTACAAAGTTCTTTAATTTTATTCATAGCTCTGTCAACACCGCCTTCTTCTTCAAGTTTTCTGTAAAGTAATTCTCCACCTTTACCCATATTTACACCGTCAGCAGCTAAAGCGATTTCTAGGTTTGTTAGAGCACTTTTGTAGATTGCTCTTTTACCTGGAAATTTTTTAGTGTTAAAAAAGTCTTTAATAGTTTTAGGCTCTTTTCCATCAAATGCTCTTGTGTCAAAAGCATAATTCCAAGAGTACAGAATATTTCCTACTGCACATTCACTTGGCATTGGAGCAAAAAAGTCTTCACTAGCTGGTGTTCCATCTGGAGCTGCTGGAAAGTCTTTGTCAAAATCAAATTTAACAAACAAACCTTCGTCACAACCGTTGATAGTATCAAATGCAAATACATCGATAATATCCCAAGTTATAGCACCCGCTTCTTTTTGAGCTTTTATTTCTGATAGTCCACCAGAATAGTCAACCCAGTTGATATCTACACCTAGAGCTGCTGCTGTTGGATCACCATACCCTTGTTTTTGAGAGTCTGTATAAGCTCCACCCCAAGATGCTACAGTAACAGCAAAGGCTGAAGAGGTTACAGATACAACAAAAGAAAGAGCAAGTATCAATTTACTTATTTTTCTCATTATTCCTCCGTTTAAACGTTTAATATAAATTAATTTATATAAGTAAATTACACCAAAATGACTATTAAGAGTCAACAGCTTATAATGTTCTTATAAGTGTTATACTTTAATGTATGGATTGTTTATTTTGGGTCTAAAGCTCTTGCATCAGAACTGTTCCAACCGATTTTAATATCTTGTTTGACCTTAAGTTCTAGATTGGAAGTACTGTTTGGGACCTTTAAAATAAATTCTGGGTTTCCTAATAAATTAATTCGAACTCTAGTATGATCACCATGATAAATTACCTCT
>ERZ802819.971-NODE-971-length-18357-cov-40.0629_pt1 | contig 18357 bp, 16 predicted proteins | sample MGYA00345647_ERZ802819 | MGnify/ENA primary metagenome ERZ802819 (study PRJEB30503, sample SAMEA104212355) | marine metagenome | biome: Westerlies Biome; feature: [SRF] surface water layer (ENVO:00010504) within the epipelagic zone...; material: water...
GCTTCACCGAACGGCGATGATCACAGGCCGGTAAAAAACAGCCCCGCAATACGCCCTGCAAGCCGCGGTATAGCGTCAAATTGATGGGTCTGTCTGCTTTGGGTGTTTTACAAGCTGATGGTAACGTTTTTTGTCTAGTTCAATATGATAGCGATGTTTATACTGACGGAATTCAAATTTGATCAGGGGCGAATATGAGCAATCTTCTTTTAGCAACCGCGGTTGGAATTGGGGGAACCGTGTTCATGGATCTATGGTCGGTTCTGTTAAATCGCGTCTTTGCGATTGCGCCCCCCAATTGGGGATTGGTTGGCAGATGGGTGTTCCATTTAAAACATGGCGTGGTTTTTCATTCAGATATTCAAATCGCGCAAGAAACGGCTGGTGAAACCCGCATCGGCTGGGCCTTCCATTATGGCGTGGGCATAATCTACGGCGTTGTTTTCATTGCTTTAATAGGAGCAGACTGGCTAAGGGACCCAAGCTTCCTGCCTGTTTGGGTGTTTTCTGTTGCGACAATCGCCGCAGGATGGTTTTTATTGCATCCCGGCTTGGGACTTGGCATCGCCTTATCAAAAACCCCAAACCCGCACTTTGGGCGCGCTATGGGATTGCTTGGCCATACCGTTTTTGGGCTCGGAATGTGGTGCACGGCGCTTTTGTTATAGCGCGGTCAAGAAGGCAGATCTGATAGAAGTGAACCTGTTCCAATTGCTAAGATATTGGCGCGTACGATCTTAAAAGTGCAGTTTAGCAGCAGCTTAAGCGGGGCAGCGTTCGATCCTAAAACAAACTGCCTACGAGCTTTTAAAAAAACGCTTCTGCAGCCATCTTAAACATCTTTAAGCCTTTAAGATGGATCTCTTCACGCATCACGCTAACTTAAGCGTTTAAGAGCGTTCTGACATGGTGCGATGACTAGTTCAAAAATAAAACATCTTTGCGTAATCGCCCAAAAGGCACGGGGCCCAATAATTCAAAGCAAAGGTCGGGGTGAGACGCCCGGCTATGCGGTCAAGCGATAAGCCGCTTTTACCCTTGCAGATGGAGCAAAACATGAAATTTGAGGGTGTTTATACCCCGCTTGTTACCCCTTTCCACAAGGATTTCACTTTAAACAAACAGGCCATGCAAGCCAGCATCGACCTTTTGATCGACGCCGGCATTGATGGGTTAATTGTGGCGGGTACGGAAGGTGAATATTATGCAATGTCGATGAAAGAGCGCGTCTATTTGATGCGAGTGGCAAAAGAAATGATTGCAGGGCGCGTGCCCATGATCATCGGGACCAGCGCCATACGCACCGAAGAGTGCATCGAATATGCCCGTCAAGCCAAAGTGCACGCGGCAGATGCAGTTCTGGTCACGGCGCCGCCGATGGCTCTTCCAACGGGCCCTGAAATCGCGGCGCATGTATTGGCCATTGAGCGCGCAGCCAAGCTACCCCTTATATTGCGCAATGACCCGCAGCGATTATCGGTTAATTTGGATGAAAGCTGTCTTGCTCAAATTGTTGCATCCAATCCTCCATCTGCCTTGATCGATAACAGCGGCGATCCGGAGCATTTGCATATGCTCGCGCGCGCGCATCCTCAAATCGACCTGTCCTGCGGAAGCACTTCTCACGCGCTTGAATTTTTTGCTTGGGGCGCGCGCAGCTGGGTTTGCGCGGGTTCCAATTTTGCACCAGAGGCCCATATCGCGCTTTATCAGGCCTGCGTGATCGAAGGCGATTTTGTCAAAGGTCGGGCGATCATGTCAGCCATGCTGCCATTGATGCAGGCTTTTGAAACGCAAGGAAGGTTTGTGCAATCTGTCAAACATGGCCTGAGCACGCGCGGTATCGATGCCGGCCCCCCGCGCAAGCCGCTTCATCCCTTAGAACAAGAAGAAAAAGACCCTATAGAGGCGATGATACACGAAATGAACAAATCAATTTTACAAATCACAAGTCAAGCTGTGTGACCTGCGTGATTGGCATCTTCATCAATGACATCTCATTGATGAAGATGTTCATACGCCGAAGACTCTGCGCTAATCGGTGCCGATCAGAACCCCAGCCAAAAGGAAAAAGGCCAGCCTTTTTAGGCCACGCGGTGCTTCAGCCGCATGGGGATATGAAAGGGCCTTCGACTGGTTTTTGAGCCTGCGCTTGCGGCCAAGCGTTTGATGCCCTCGGGCCGCTAGAAAAACGCTTGCAAGCCGGTTTGGGCGCGACCTAGGATCAACGCATGCACATCATGCGTTCCCTCATAGGTGTTCACCGTTTCCAGATTATTCATGTGACGCATCACGTGATATTCATCCGAAATACCATTGCCGCCATGCATATCACGCGCAAGGCGTGCAATATCCAGCGCTTTACCGCAATTGTTACGTTTGATCAGGCTGATCATCTCAGGCGCGGCTTCGGCCTGATCCAACAAACGCCCCACTCGCAGTGAAGCTTGCAATCCTAAAGCGATTTCCGTTTGCATATCGGCCAGCTTTTTCTGAAACAATTGCGTCTGCGCAATCGGCCGGTCAAATTGTTTGCGATCTAGACCATATTGACGGGCGGCATGCCAACAGAACTCGGCCGCGCCCATAACGCCCCAGCTGATGCCATAACGCGCTCTGTTTAAGCAGCCAAAAGGCCCTTTCAACCCTGAAACATTGGGCAGCAACGCATCTTCTGAGACTTCGACATTATCCAACACAATCTCGCCGGTAACTGAGGCCCGCAACGACAGCTTGCCATCGATTTTAGGGGCCGTCAGACCCGCCATCCCTTTTTCCAAAATGAACCCTCTGATGGCACCATCATGCGCATCTGATTTGGCCCAAACCACGAAGACATCCGCGATCGGTGCATTCGAAATCCACATTTTAGATCCTGTCAGGCGATATCCATCCGCAGTTTTAATTGCCCGCGTTTTCATGCCCGCCGGATCCGATCCCGCATCTGCTTCGGTCAGTCCAAAGCAGCCAATAAGGCGCCCTTCTGCCAAACCAGGCAGGTATTTATTGCGCTGCTCTTCCGAACCATAGGCGTAAATCGGATACATCACGAGGCTTGACTGCACCGACATCATCGAACGGTAGCCACTGTCAACGCGCTCTACCTCGCGGGCCACAACCCCATAAGCCACATAGCCTGCGCCCAACCCGCCATATTCTTCAGGTACCGTCACGCCCAGCAAGCCCAGCGCCCCCATTTCCCGAAAAATCTCCGGCTCAATAGTCGCATTCCGGTAGGCGTTCAGAATTCGAGGCTGCAATTCATTTTGCGCAAAGCCGCGCACAGATTCTTGCAACATGCGTTCTTCCTCAGTCAACTGATCTGAAAAATTGAATGGATCTTGCCAATCGAAGCTGCTTAGATTTGGCCGGTCTTTCGCGCTGATCACGTCAGTTGCATCTTTCATATCGATATCCCCAAGGCTGTTTTTCGAATTGGCGCCATTATGACCTGAATATCAGAAAAGTTACAGCGCGATCGCGAATTTATTTTTTTCATTAAATCCGCTATCATTCAGGCGAGACCGCAGCTTTTATATGCGGTTCAAACCCTCTGTCGCCCCCGGTCAAAATTGAAACAGTTTCACCCCAAGGCGTAGCCGGCACCGCGCACAGTGCGTAGAAGATCTGTACCGCCATTCTGGCATAAGGCTTTGCGAAGACGTCCTATGTGAACATCTACCGTGCGGGTTTCGACATCGGTTTCACGCGACCAAACCCGATCAAGCAGCTGATCCCGGCTCCAAACGCGGCGCGGCTTTTCCATAAAAAGGCTGAGCAATCTAAATTCAGTCGGGCCAAGTTTCAGCGGCTGGTTATCGCGAAACACTTCAAAGGTTTCAGCGTCCAAAACAATATCCTCAAATCGCAATTTTTGCCCCATCGCGGCGGCCCGCGTTCGGCGCAACTGGCCGCGCACCCGCGCCAATAATTCAATCACCGAATAAGGTTTGATCATGTAATCATCTGCGCCGGTTTCCAAACCACGTACCTTATCAACTTCTTCTGAGCGCGCAGAGAGCATAATGATTGGGATTTCCCGCGTTTCCCGATTCAGTTTTAAACGGCGGCATACTTCGATACCAGAGACCAATGGCATCATCCAATCCAATAAAATTATATCGGGTGACGCTTCATCCACGACCAGAAGCGCTTCTTCACCATTCTCGGCGATCAACACCTCATAACCTTCGGCTTCTAGATTATAGCACAATATCTCGCGCTGTGACGGCTCATCTTCCACAATCAAGATAGCTGGTTTTACCATGCGGCGCGTCCAATTACTTTCTAAAGCTGATATCAGGATCCAGCGATGTAAGATCGCCTTTGGGGCGCGGGTCACTGGGAAGCTCACCGGTTGCCAAAAAGACAACTTGCTCGCAAATTGAGGTCACATGATCGCCCATGCGTTCGATATTCTTGGCGATGAAATGTAAATGCATGCAGGCTGTGATATTGCGCGGATCTTCCATCATAAACGTTAAGAATTGCCGGAACATCCCGTTATAAAGCTGGTCAACATCACGGTCTTTTAAAATCACCTGCTCTGCCAAGTTCGGATCACGTTGAATATAAGCATCCAAGGCATCTTTTAGCATAAGCTCAACCTCGCGCCCCAAGCGCCGCAAGGATGAACCCGCATTTTCTATCTCGGGCTGTTCCAACAGCACGCCTGTGCGCTTAGCCATATTTTTGGAATAATCGCCAATGCGTTCAAGATTGCCACTGACTTTAATCACCGACAGGACTAACCTTAAGTCAACCGCGTTAGGGGAGCGCAAAGCCAAAACCTGCACAGCCTGCGCGTTGATGGAGGCTTCAAGCTCGTCAATCAGTTTATCACGCTCTATCACCGCTTCTGCCAATGGAATATCACGGCTTTCAAATGAGCGGGTCGCATCTGCAATCGACGCCTCAGCAAGCCCTCCCATTTTCACGATCATAGCTTCTATTGTTTCTAGGTCTTTATCAAATTCGCTGATAATATGTTTTTCTACCATGGAAGTCTCCTTAGCCGATGCGGCCCGTAACGTAACTTTCGGTGCGCGCATCTTGCGGATTTGTAAAAATCGTGCTCGTGTCGTCGAACTCGACCAAATTACCAAGGTGGAAAAAGGCAGTCTTCTGGCTGACCCGTGCGGCCTGCTGCATCGAATGCGTGACGATAATCACCGAGAAATTTTGTCGTAATTCGCTGATCAATTCTTCAATTTGAGCAGTTGCGATAGGATCAAGCGCAGAACATGGCTCATCCATCAGCAAAACCTCGGGCTCTGTGGCGATTGCGCGTGCAATGCACAAGCGTTGCTGCTGCCCGCCCGACAGGCCAGTTCCGGATGTGTGCAGTCGGTCTTTTACCTCATCCCAAATGGCGCCGCGGCGCAGCGCCTTTTCAACAATCTCATCCAACTCGGCTTTGTTTCGCGCCCGGCCATGTATACGCGGGCCATACGCAACATTATCATAAATAGACTTTGGAAATGGGTTGGGTTTTTGAAACACCATACCAACCTTTGCCCGCAGCATCACCGGATCTATTTGCGATATATCTTGATCGTCAAACATAATACTTCCTTCAACACGACAATCCGAAATCGTATCGTTCATCCGGTTGAAGCATCTTAAAAAAGTTGATTTTCCGCAGCCTGAGGGACCGATGAAGGCGGTTACCATTTTCTCAGAAATACGAATGTTAACATTTCTAAGAGCCTCTTTATCACTATACAGCACGCGCACATCTTGAGCGATTATTTTTGATTTTTCAGACACTGTTTCTTCCATGTTTTTATCAAGCATATCCTACCACCGCTTTTCGAAGCGGCGGCGAAGGATAATCGCTACAGCATTCATTGTTATCATAAAACATAATAAAACGATAATGGCACCCGAAGCGCGCTCGACGAATGCGGGGTCGCCTCTGACCGTCCAATTATATATTTGCACGGGCAGTGCCGTTGAGGGATCAAAAATACCATCTGGAGACAGTGCTGGGTATTCGCGCACAAAGGCCACCATCCCGATCAACAGCAAAGGCGCGGTTTCCCCCAGCGCTTGGGCAAGGCCCAAAATAGTGCCCGTTAAAATACCAGGCGCTGCTGAGGGCAATACGTGATGAAACACCGCTTGAACGCGGGACGCGCCAAGACCCAGCGCTGCAGATTTGATCGAGGGCGGCACCGCTTTGATCGCAGCGCGCGCGGCAATTATCACCGTTGGCAAGGTCATCAATGTCAGGCACAATCCACCAACAATCGGTGCTGACTGAGGCAAGTCCATAAAATTGATAAAAAGCGCTAGTCCCAGGATCCCAAACACGATCGAGGGCACCGCGGCCAAGTTTGAAATATTTATTTCAATCAAATCGGTAAACCAATTTCGTGGCGCAAATTCTTCCAAGAAAACCGCCGTGCATACCGAAAGAGGTACGGCCAAAACGAAAACGATAATCACCATATAAAGCGAGCCAAGTAAGGCTACGCCCAACCCTGCTGCTTCTGGCCGCAAGTCAGAGGCATCCGGCCAATAGAAAAATTGCCCGTTGAAACGCGTCTTTAACAGACCTGCGGCTTTCATAGCATCTGCCAAAACCAGCTGATCTGGCGAAATCATAACATCAAGCGCGGCGGTTTCAAAAGTCACCCGCCCTTTATAATATCCGTCAATCCGGCCATTGGCCAAAACTTCAAAGTCAAAAGGCCGATCAAGAAGCGACGGATCCTTCAAGACTGCATAGCGTAATTGCGCGGGCGCCTCTTTCGAGATCATATTTTTAAGCTGCTTTTTATCCAATTTTGAAAAGTCGATCCCTGCATCTTTCAGGTTTTGCTGCAATTGATCACGGATCGCCTTTGAGTAGCCGATCGTTGAGACTTTCTTCATCTTTTCCGGATCCCGCGTACCGGTTTTATCCAGTTTAGCGGCGGGCAAATCCAGCTGCAGCTGTATGAAGGTTTGTTTAAAGGCCGGCAGACCCGCAGCCAAGACCGAGCCGAACAAAGCCAGCACGCAAATCAAACCCAGCGTTATCGCTACTAGGCCATACATCCTGAAGCGCAGTTCTTTCGCGTAACGGGCTTTTAAATCCAAATCCTTAATCCCTACTCATATTCTTCACGATATTTGCGCACGATATAAAGCGCCAATACATTTAAGCATAATGTGATCACGAACAGCGACAGCCCGAGCGCAAATGCCACCAAGGTTTCTGGCGATTCAAATTCTGTATCACCCGTGAGCTGGTTGACAATTTTTGCCGTGATTGTTGCCATGCCTTCCAGTGGGTTGAGGCTTAGCTTCGCCGCTGCACCGGCCCCTAAAACCACGATCATGGTTTCGCCGATTGCGCGGCTGCTGGCCAATAGAACCGCACCAATGATGCCCGGCAATGCGGCAGGAATAATCACTTTTTTCACAGTCTCTGACCGAGTTGCCCCAAGCCCGTAGGAACCATCCCGCAAGGATTGAGGCACCGCATTGATGATATCGTCAGATAGCGAACTGACAAAGGGAATGAGCATGATGCCCATCACCAGACCCGCCGCCAGAACAGAATCCGAATTTGACCCCAAACCAAGTGGTTGCGTGAAGGAATCGCGCAACATCGGGCCCACCGTAAGCAAGGCAAATAATCCATAAACGATGGTGGGAATTCCAGCCAACAGCTCCAGCAAAGGTTTGGTGATGTCCCGAAAACGCTGCGTGGCATATTCTGACAGGTAGATCGCCGCAAACAGCCCAATCGGAACCGAAAAAACCAAAGCCACAAAAGAAATATATAACGTGCCCCAGAGCAGCGGCAAAACACCCAGCTCGGACCCGTACCCCTCTACCTCACCAGAGTGAAATTGTGGGCTCCACACGGTGCCAAATAGAAAGTCGGAAATTGGGTGCATCTGCGCAAAATGGAGGGTTTCGGAAAGCAGCGACACAACAATCCCGACCGTGGTTAAAACAGCCACCACGGATGAGGCCGCCAGCACCGAGATAATACCAAATTCAACGCGGTCGCGCGCGTTAAACTCGATTGAGACTTTATCCCAGGCGCGATAGACAAAAACCAAAGCGATCAGGCTGGTTCCGGTTAGCAACAAGGTTGAAAACTGCATTTTCAAACGCAAAGCGTGCAGAACAAGCTCAAGATGAACCACATCAGGAGCCTCGCCTATACGCGGTATAACCGCTTCAAACCCACCGGACCAATATGAAATCACCGCCATGAGCAGCCCCATAAAGCCCTGCGGCGCCAAGCCGGGCAAACCGGCGTTCAAGGAAGCGCGTATGCTTTCGCGCAGCAAGTGCAGGTCGGCCGCGGTTTCAAATAAATCCGCGCCCAAAGCCCTAATCGCAGAATTGAAAAAATAAAGTTCAAGCCCCCATATGAGCGAAGAAAAAAGCACGATCGGAATAAAGACTTGCATCACGCCATACCAGCCCCAATGGGTTGAGGAGGCACCCATAATATGCCCTTGTGCGCGCAAATTCAGTGACCGCGAACGGCACAGAAAAAACACAGCGACACAGGCCAATAAGAGGATGGGCAAAACAGAATTCATGTTTGAACCTTCAACAAAACAGGGACCGCCCATACCTGAGGCACGCCCCCTTGAAACAGACGCATGGGTTTATTCCAAAGGGCCCATCGGAATGCGGTTTGCGACCATTTCTTGAGTTTCAGCAAGCTGCGGATCGGACACAAGACCATATTCCGACAATGGCCCATCGGGGCCCGCTATGTCATCGCTCACAAAAAACTCAACAAACTCTTGAAGCCCTGGGATCGCATCTAAATGCGCATTCTTGATGTAAAAGTAAAGTGGGCGTGACACGGGATATGCCCCAGTTGCAATGGTTTCCGTCGATGCCTCAACGCCGTTGATCGTGGCCGCATAAATTGTATCGGTATTGTTCATCAAAAAGCTTAACCCAAACACGCCGATGCCGTTGGGGTTGGAGGATAAACGCGCCAACGTTTCAGTGTAGTCCCCGTCAATATCTATGGAACGACCATCGGTGCGCACTTTAAAGCATTCTTTTTCGGCTTTCTTTTTATCATTGCCATTGGCCTCAAAGAAAGTCTTATAAAAGCCGGCGGCTTTACATCCGGCAAGCATAACTTTCTTTTCAAACACCTCCCGCGTTCCATGTTTTGTGCCCGGAATGAACAACATGATCTCCCGATTAGGCATAGACGGATCTATTTCTGTCCAATTCAAAGCCTCAGATTTATCGCTGGTCGCGAGATAAATCTGCATCGGCGTCAGATTTTCAAAACCCGTGGTTTCCAACCGGCTTGCAAACACAATGCCATCATAACCAAAGCGCACTTCCATGATTTCTTTCACGCCATTTGCCGCGCAAGTGTCAATATCGCTTTGCTTGATTCGGCTTGAAGAATTGGCGATATCCGTTGTGTTTGCGCCAACGCCTTCGCACAGCTTCTTACGCCCTGCGCCTGACCCCCCAGATTCAATCAAAGGCGTGGGAAAATCAAAGTTTTCGCCAAAGGCTTCGGCAACAATTGTGGCATAAGGCAGCACCGTTGATGAGCCTGCAGCGTGCACATTGTCACGCGCAAAAGCAAAATTTGGGGATGTTGCACTTACAGCCAAAGCGCAAATTGCCAGTTTAACAAAAGACATCGGTCTCTCCTTAATGAGTCACGTAAAGCCAGATGCACTTTGCATCGTTTCCGGATGTTGTAGTGCTACCTCATTTTCACGATGCTTTTGCAACAGTTTTGTAACAGCTATATGACGGCTTTATATTTTTACAAAAAATATGCACCGCACTTCAATTTTTAAGAAGCTTGTCCCAGCTTAAGAAAGGCTCGCAAGGCTTAGATTGGCAAAATGATTTTAAATTCACTGCCTTTGCCGACAGCACTGTCAATTTTCAAAACCCCGCGATGGCGGCTGACGATATGCTTTACAATCGCCAAACCCAAACCAGTTCCCCCCATTTCGCGGCTTCTATGGCTGTCGATGCGGTAAAACCTTTCGGTCAAGCGCGGTATATCAAGCGCATCAATGCCGGGCCCCTTATCCACCACGCTTATAGCGATACCCTCACATCTCAGAGGGGTCTGATACCTGATATCCGATAAGGTAACGCTTACCTCATTATTCGGCCCACCATATTTGATCGCATTTTCAATAAGGTTGATAAAAACTTGCCTCAATTGGTCTTTATCCCCCGCCATTTTGACCAAGCGATCCGCGTTAACCACGTGCAAGCGCACCCCCCGCGCTTCGGCAACGGGTGCCAATGTTGTTGCGGTTTCCTGCAGCAAGCGCGACACATCAACAACCTCATTCGGGCGCATTCGCTCAACAGCCTCAACTTGTGACAGGGATAGAAGATCAGAGACCAAGCGGTTCATGCGCTGCGCTTCGCGCTCCATAATTTCAAGAAATCGCTCGCGCGCTGACGCATCCGCACGCGCTGACGTGTTTAGGGTTTCAATAAAGCCAAGCAACGCGGTGAGCGGTGTTTTCAACTCGTGGCTAACATTGGCAACAAAATCGCGCCGCATTTGGCTGACATGCTCTCTATCCGATTGGTCTTCAAAACACAGCAATGTCAGATTTTCGTGAATGGGCGCGCAGGACACTTTATAAAGCACATCTTGCGTGCTTTCATTTACGATGAACTGGCTGATCTGCGTAAGGCGCGTTGCCAATGCAGCCTCTACCGCGTCGAGCAGAGCGGGCTGTCGCAGCACTGTGATATAGTGCCGATCCGTCAACCCCTCCCCCAAGAGAGACACCGCCTCTGCGTTCATTACCGAGACGCGCTGGTTGGCATCTATAGCAAGCGCGGCAAGGGGGATGCCCTGCAGGATGGACGCAATATTTACCTCTGCCAACATGTCACCTTTTTGAACCCAAATAGAACGGAATGCTTTGAGCGCCTATTGCCGTTAAGCTATAGAAGGACGATAAACGCAATCCATCGCTCGCGGCTTTTAAAATGCCCGTGCGGGTCATAATCACACAGAAGCAAGCGCATGTTCGAAGACATTCAGCAGGGCAATCTCATCTTCCAAACCAACCGAAACGCGAAAAAAACCCTCCGAAATGCCCAGCTCTTGCTGTTCAGGCCCCGTCAACACCCGATGCGATGAACTGACAGGATGGCTGAGCGTGGTGCCCACATCCCCCAATGTGGGCGCAAAGGCTATCTGATTGGCAGCTTTTGTAAAACGCTCGGCAGCTTCTCGTGTCTGATTGGCCAACTCAAAACTCACCATATTGCACCCGTTTTGCCCCAAAATGGTCTGTGCCCGGGTGAAATCAGGGTGGCTGGCTTGGCCTGGATACAGCACCCGCGCCACGCCTTTATGTTGTGCAAGCATCTTGGCCAAAGCGCCCGCTGTGGCTTGTGTTTTTTCAAAGCGCAAAGGAAAGGTCAGCAATCCCCGCTCGGCAAGCCAACAATCAAATGGGCTGGCCGTCATCCCGGTGGTTACCGAGAATGTATAAATTTTTTCTCGCAAACCGAGATTTTTTGCAGCCACATAGCCCAGAGTGACATCGGAATGCCCCGCCAATAATTTTGTTACCGAATGGATCACAATATCAGCACCAAAGTCAAAAGGCCGGATGGCTTTTGGCGTGGTGAAGGTATTATCGACTGCCAGTATCACCTGCTTCTCTGCCGCCCAGGAGGCAATGCCCGTCAGATCAGCAACGCGCAATGTCGGGTTTGACACCGCCTCAATCAAGATCATTTTCGTATTGGGTCGCCGCGCCGCTGCCACGCAATCCGCTTGCGTGGTATCAACCAAGCTGGTTTCAATCCCCAATCTGGGCAAATCCTCTTTCAAAAGGCGTAGCGAACGGCCATAGAGCTGGTCTGAGCCAATAATATGATCGCCCGCCTCGAGCACCCCCAAAAGGGCCGCGCTGACCGCAGCCATTCCAGACCCCAGCACAATTCCATGATGCGCGCCCTCTAGATCATCGATTAGGCGGGCCAGCGCCTCTGCGTTGGGATGCCCCTCGCGGGCATAGGTATACCCCTGCAGCCTTCCCTCATATTGAGCATCCAGCATATCCGGCCCCTCCGAGGCGTAGACAACCGATGGGGATAAAGGGGTCACCACTGGGCGGCTAGCACTGTCCGGCAGACCAATGGGCCGCATCAAATTTCGAGCATGGTTTTTCATAATACTGCCCCCTCTTGCAGTTGGTCGCGAAACTGCGCTGCATTCTCTTGGTAATGCAGCGCGCTTGCCGCAAGACCTTGCATCTCTTGCGCGCTGAGCGCGCGCACAACCCGTCCGGGACTGCCCACAACCAGTGAACCATCTGGAATAACTTTATTTTCTGTGATCAACGCCCCCGCTCCGATCAAACAGTTTGTTCCAATTTTCGCCCCATTTAAAACGATTGCGCCCATTCCAATCAGTGAGGTATCGGCAATTTCACATCCATGAAGGATCACCTTATGGCCAATTGTGCAATTTTCCCCAATCCGCAACGGGTACCCAATATCAGTATGGATAACGACATTTTCTTGAATATTGCTGCCGGCCCCAATCTTGATCAATTCGTTGTCACCGCGCAAAGTTGCACCGAACCAAACCGATGTTTTACGCTCGAGGATCACGTTCCCAATGATATTGGCATCTGGAGCGACCCAAGCAGAGGGGTCAACTTGCGGTGTTTTGGCATTCAAGCGGTAAAGCGTCATACTCGATCCTCAAACTCACTGTTCAAACGGCGCACTCGGTCAACCAAACCAGGTTGTTGGGAAAGGCGCATGCGCTCAGATGTGATGATATTCTTCAAGTCTTGTTCTGTTTCATCAACGTCATCATTGACCAGAACGTAATCATATTCGGGCCAATGGCTGATTTCGTTGCGTGATTTTGCCATGCGCCCCGCAATCACCTCTTCACTGTCTTGCGCCCGCGCCCTTAGACGGCGTTCAAGTTCTTTTATACTGGGCGGCAAGATGAAAATCGATAACACATGTTTGCCCAAACTGGAATTTCGCACCTGTTGACCACCTTGCCAGTCAACATCGAACAGCACATCTTTCCCCTCGATAATGGCCTCTTTCACAGGGCCATGCGGGCTTCCGTAAAAATTTCCAAACACCTCAGCATGCTCGAGCATTTCATCGTTTTCAACCAAATTTTCAAAGGTTTTTTGATCGATAAACATGTAATCCTGCCCATCAACTTCTCCGGCGCGCGGCGCCCGCGTGGTGGCCGAAATCGAAAATTGGATTTCAGGATCCCACTGGCGCAACCTGCGCGCCAGAGTCGATTTGCCTGCACCTGAGGGCGAGGATAAAATAATCAGCAAACCCCGCCGGTTTTCTTGGGTCATACTCTATTCCACATTCTGAATTTGTTCGCGCATCTGATCTGTTAAAACCTTCAACCCGAGCCCAAGATCTGTCAATTCTTTATAATTAGCCTTAGCGCACAGCGTATTGGTTTCTCGGTTAAATTCTTGCATCAAAAAATCTAATTTCCGGCCATTGGCAACTTTTTGTTCGATCAATTTACGCGCCGAGGCAACATGTGCGTCAAGGCGATCTAATTCTTCAGTAATATCACTCTTTATCACAATCAGCGCCAATTCTTGGGCAACACGCTGAGGGTCCATTTCATTCTCGGCGCGAACAATTTTATCAATATTCTTTTGCAGCGATTTGGAAGCGGCCGCTTCACGCTGTGGCAGCAAAGCTTTAGCCTGCGCCAAAAGGCGTTCAAAATCCGCCAACTGTTGAGAAATAATCGTTTTTAAAGCTGCGCCTTCTGCTGCGCGACTCGCCGCGAAGGCCCGCAGCATGGGCCGCAACGCCTCAAGCAGGTCGGCGCCTTGCTCGCTTAATCGCTGTTGCCCTACCTCAGAAGATACCAGCACACCGCGCAATGGCAGAATGTCAGCCGCCCGCGAAGGCGCCAAGCTCAGACCGATATCCATCGCTTTTTGTTCGATACGTTCCAACGCCCCTAAAATCGCCGCTAGGCTTTCTTCGCCAAGCACCGCTTGGTCTGAGGGTGAATCACTGGCCTCTAGTTTCAGCGAAACAGAAATATGCCCCCGCGTCGCATAGGTTTGCAATTCAGTGCGCAAACTCTCTTCAAACCGCTCAATCCAATCGGGGATGCGGCATTTAATGTCGAGTCCACGGCCGTTTACGCTTCGAATTTCGGCCCGCCAAGACACACCATTTAGGCACCCGGTATCGGATGCAAAACCAGTCATTGAACAGATCAAAATGACCTCCTGTACCACTCAGATGGTGCTAAGCTATCCCCAAAGACAGATCAAGCCACCACCATGCCGAGGCTGCCAACAAAATATCCGCCGGAATACCCCGTTTTCAGCCTTTAGCTGAAAAAACGCCCCCCCCATTTGGAAAGGCTAAGGCTGCTCACCCTCATGACCCGCCAAGCGCAGCGCCGCGTAAGCAAATAAGACGCCGCTGACAAGAGCTTCAGGGTCGCCGGGGGCTATCCCATTGTTACGCAACAGCTGTTTTCGCCCGTCCCTGTCGGTGAGAAACCAATTCCTCAGCCACCAGAAACGCAAGCTCCAAAGACTGGCTGGCGTTTAGACGCGGATCGCAGGCAGTGTGATAGCGCGCGGATAGATCTTCATCGCTTACAGCGTGCACGCCGCCCGTACACTCGGTTACGTCTTGGCCTGTCATTTCAAAATGCACGCCGCCTGGAACAGTGCCCTCTGCCGTGTGCACCGCAAAGAATTCTCGCACCTCACGCAAAACACTGTCGAAGGGGCGCGTTTTATAACCGGTCGAGGATTTGATGGTATTCCCATGCATCGCATCGCAGGTCCAAAGCACGTTGGCGCCTTCCTCCTGCACGGCCTTGATTAACCGCGGCAAATGATCCCCGACAGCACCGGCGCCAAAGCGTGAAATCAGCGTCAGACGCCCAGCTTCATTTTCAGGATTGAGACGCGCCATCAACACTTTAAGATCATCAGCGGTGGTGGTTGGTCCACATTTCAGCCCAATCGGGTTTTGAACGCCGCGACAAAACTCTACATGCGCCCCATCTGGCTGGCGGGTGCGATCGCCGATCCAAATCAGATGGCCTGATCCGGCCAGCCATTTTCCAGATGTTGAATCCAAGCGGGTTAGGGCTTCCTCATACTCCAACAATAGGGCTTCATGGCTCACATAAAAATCAACCGTCCGCAGTTCTTGAGAGCTATGCGAGGCGATGCCCGCCGCGCTCATAAAGTCAAGCGCATCGCTGATGCGATTTGCCATATTGCGGTACTCAGCAGCGCGGTCGCTTTCAGTAAAACCCAGAGTCCAACTATGCACTTGATGTACATCCGCATAGCCGCCTTTGGAAAACGCCCGCAACAGGTTCAACGTCGCCGCAGATTGGGTGTACGCTTGTGTCATTTTTTGAGGGTCCGGGATGCGTGCCTCAGGCGTAAAGGCCAGCTCATTGATGATATCGCCTCTATAGCTGGGCAGTTCCACGCCCTCTTTGGTCTCGGTTGGGGCAGATCTGGGCTTGGCGAACTGGCCGGCCATGCGGCCCAATTTCACCACCGGCACTTTCGCCCCATAAGTTAGAATCATCGCCATTTGAAGCATCACTTTAAACGTGTCGCGAATCCCATCCGCAGTAAATTGCTCAAAGCTTTCTGCGCAATCTCCGCCTTGCAGTAAAAAGGCTTCCCCCCGCGACGCCGAGGCAAGCTGTGCTTTCAAGTCACGCGCTTCGCCCGCAAATACCAAAGGTGGATAATTAGACAGCTGTGCTTCTACTTTCTCCAAAGCTGCCGCATCGACATAATCGGGCATTTGCACGCGCGGAAGATTACGCCAATCAGATTTTTGCCACTCCGCCATCTCTTGATCTCCAAAGCAAAGGATTGTTTCGTATTCCTATACTAAATCAACCGTGAAAGAACCATAGCATAATGTTATTCTACATCTTGACGCGACCGATTAGTTTTGACCAAGTGATGTTTGAAAAAACGAATGCCCAGACCCTCGCCCCGTGAATGAGAGAGACAGTGGAATGGTAACCCAATCCAATTTGATTTCAGTTTCCAACCAGCAAGGTGGCCCGCGCCGATTTGCGTTTGTATTGATCGAAGAGTTTTCATTGTTGTCATTTGCGGCGGCGTTGGATGCGTTGCGTATCGCAAATCGGATGTCCGGAAAACCTCTTTACAGTTGGACAGTTCTTGGCGAGAGCGCGGATATTGTTTTTTGCTCCGCAGGAACGTCCTTTCGCGTCGATGACGGGCTTGTTGAGTTGAAAAGAGATGATACCGTGATCCTGTGCGGCGGTATGAATATTCAGCGGCGAACCTCTAAAAAGCTTTTGAATTGGGTGCGCCGCGAAACGCGCAAAGGCTTGTCGGTCGGCGGGCTTTGCACCGCAGCTTACACGATGGCGAAAGCCGGCCTTTTAAACGGACGACGCGCCACTATACATTGGGAAAACCAAGATAGTTTTACCGAAGATTTCGATGAGGTCGAATTAACAAAATCCGTCTTTATAAAAGATGGTAAGTTTATGACCACGGCGGGTGGCACCTCATCGATCGATTTAATGCTAAAATTAATCGCCGAGGATTTTGGCGAGGATTTGGCCAATGCCGTGGCGGATCAACTGATCTATAGCTCGATCAGAACCGACCAAGATACCCAAAGATTATCAGTGCCAACGCGAATTGGCGTCCGCCATCCAAAACTAAGCCAAGTCATTCAAATGATGGAAACAAACATCGAAGAACCGATAAGCCCCTCGCTGCTTGCAAAATATGTTGGCATGTCAACCCGGCAGTTAGAGCGGCTTTTCCGGCGCTATTTAAACCGCAGTCCAAAGCGGTATTACATGGAGCTTCGCCTGCAAAAAGCCCGCAACCTTCTGATGCAGACGGATATGAGCGTGATCAATGTTGCGCTGGCCTGTGGCTTTGCCTCACCCTCTCACTTTTCAAAATGCTACCGAGCGCATTATCAAACCACACCCTACCGCGAGCGGGGCAGCCTGTCAGCAACCTCGAGTTGATTTAATCGCAATTCGCGATCCCTTTGCATCGCAGAAAAACAATTTAGCCTGCACTTATGCTGAGAATTTAAGCATTCCTACTTTTCTTTTGCGACACAGCGTCATAAAGTTCGGTCTGGATTTGTGATCCTTACATGGGAGAAGTAACATGAGAAACTTTTTAATGGCCACGGCTGCGGCAGCTTTAACAGCAGGCACCGCAATCGCTGGCAGCCATAGCGGCGAGATTAAAATCGGCGTGATTTTGGGCTTTACCGGACCGCTCGAAACAATCACCCCCTCAATGGGCTTGGGCGCTGAGCTGGCGATGAAAGAAGTCACTGCATCAGGCAAGTTGCTTGATGGCGCAACCGTGACACCGGTGCGCGGAGATTCGACCTGCATTGACGCAGCGGCCGCAACCGCGGCGGCAGAGCGTTTAATCACATCGGATAAAGTAGATGCGATCATGGGTGCGGATTGTTCAGGCGTCACAGGCGCGATCCTGCAGAATGTAGCACGCCCGAACGGTATCGTGATGGTATCGCCTTCGGCTACATCACCTGCGCTTTCAACGGCTGAAGATGATGGTTTGTTTTTCCGCACAGCCCCATCAGATGCGCGTCAAGGCGTTGTGATGACCCAAAATATCATGGATCGCGGTTTCAAATCCGTTGCTCTGACATACACCAATAACGATTATGGCAAAGGATTGGCCGACAGCTTCCAAGCCGCGTTCGAAGCCGCTGGTGGCACCGTAACCGTATCTGCTGCGCATGATGAAGACAAAGCCGATTATTCTGCCGAAGTCGGCGCACTGGCCTCAGCCGGTGGCGAAATTCTGGTTGTTGCGGGCTATGCAAACGGTGCTGGCACGCAAATCATCCAAGGATCGCTTGACACAGGCGCGTTTGACACATTCGTGCTGCCAGACGGTATGGTAGGTCAAGATATCGTTGACAAAATCGGCCCAGATTTGACCGGCTCATTCGGTCAATATCCAGGCACCGACAGCAAAGGCGCTGACATGTTCGTTGCGATGGCGCTTGGCGCCTCTTTGAACAATCCTGCGGAAGCGTTTGGCGGTTCTGACGCATTTGCGCCCGAAAGCTATGATGCTGCCGCGTTGATCATGCTCGCCATGCAAGCCGCTGGCTCAACCGACTCAGCCGCAGTGAAAGATCACCTAATGGCGGTTGCCAATGCGCCAGGCGAACAGATCATGCCGGGCGAATTGGGCAAGGCGCTTGATATGATCAAAGCCGGAAAGGAAATCGATTACGTGGGAGCAACGGCCGTTGAATTGATCGGACCGGGCGAATCAGCCGGTAACTATCGCGAGATCGAGA
>ERZ802819.977-NODE-977-length-18329-cov-10.1716_pt1 | contig 18329 bp, 18 predicted proteins | sample MGYA00345647_ERZ802819 | MGnify/ENA primary metagenome ERZ802819 (study PRJEB30503, sample SAMEA104212355) | marine metagenome | biome: Westerlies Biome; feature: [SRF] surface water layer (ENVO:00010504) within the epipelagic zone...; material: water...
TGCCTGTGAATCATGGATATAAGCATCTCTTGAGCGACCTCATTTTTCCCGCCATGAGGAATAATGACGTCGGCATAGCGCTTACTGGGTTCAACAAATTTTAAGTGCATGGGTCGTACGAATGTTTCGTATTGGAGCAGCACGCTGTCAAGGTCTCGTTTACGTTCGCTAATGTCCCGTTGAATACGCCGGAGCAGACGTACATCGTCATCGGTGTCTACAAAAATTTTAACGTCCATAAGCTCTCGTAGTTCCGGTTCACTAAAAATGAGAATTCCATCGATTAAAATGACGGGTGTGGGCTGGGCTTCTAGATGGACTTCGCTACGAATGTGTTCAGCGAAATTATATTGAGGAACATGTACAGGGTACCCTTCAAGAAGGGCTCTTAGGTGACGGATGAGCAGGTCAGTCTCAAGAGAAGCAGGGTGATCGAAGTTTTGCTGAAGACGATCCTCAAAGGGCATATGCTTTAAATCTCGATAGTAGGAATCGTGTTCGATCCTAAGAATGTTTTGCTCACCAAAATGATCACAGATCAGATTCACAACAGTGGTTTTACCGGATCCACTTCCTCCGGCTACCCCGATTACCAGGGCATTAGTTTTGGGTTTTTTCATACTCTTGTTTGTAATCTCGAATGGCTCTGAAAATGGCTGAAGCAATAATTGACTGGCCATAATCACTGGTTAAAAATCGTTGTTCAGCGGGATTGCTCAAAAAGCCAGTCTCGATGAGGACGGCGGGCATGGAGGCTTGATAAAGTACCACAAAACCGGCCTGTTTTACCCCTCTTGATTTACGATTAGCCCGCGTTCTAAATTGATCTTCGATCATATAGGCGATTCGCTCGCTCGTTGCGATGTAGCCAGAATGGGCGAGTTCGTAAATAAGAAGATCTTCTTCGGTTAGATTAAATAGTTCATCACTGTGGTTGGTGAATACCGAGTTTTCCCGTTTCATCACTTCAAACGCAGCATCGCTTCGGTGTAACCCAAGGAAAAAAACGGAGCTTCCGTACACCGAGGAAGAAGTCCAACCATCGGCATGAATAGACACAAAGAGATCCCCTTCTGCTCGGTTGGCAATGGAGCCTCGTTCCTCAAGATCAACATAGCGATCGGTTTCGCGGGTGTAAATAACCTTAACATCGGGTAGGTATTCCTCGATATAGCTCCCTAGCTTTTTTGATATGGAGAGAACCACGTCTTTTTCTCTGGCATTACGATAGCCTACATTTCCAGGGTCATGTCCTCCATGTCCAGGGTCAATGATCACCGTGTCGAACCGGAGTTTACCTTTAACTTGCTCATATTCTTGATCCAGGTTTGTCGGGCTAGGCACTGCCGGAGCAAGTATATCGAGTGCATTATCTGGATTAATACTTAGATACCAATTTCGAGCAAGAAATTGCTGTGTAAACACCTCTACTTCTCTAGGGGTTGAATAGGTCAATGCCACCAATAAGTCTTGACTCTGCATATCTGGATAAGCATTACTAATGACTTTTAGTTGTTGACCTAGGTAGATGTCTACCCCATAGCTATTCTCAAGCTTGTAAAGTCGAACCTCTTGAACATCTTCGTTATAAGTAGGGAATTGGATGCCGAGGGTGTCGATGTTGGAGTGAAACAACTCTAGTTGGATTAAATCGGAAGCTGGTTGAATTAAGGAAAAGGAATCCAAACGGGTCGATTGATGAAAGCGAATTACATACCCTAATCCATCGCCTCTTGGTGCAAAAGATATTCGTTCCATGTGGAGTGTATCTTCGATAGTGGTAGAAAATCCAGCTTCAGTTTGTTCAAAAGCTACTGATTCTTCACCAAATCCACTCTCAGTTCCATTACTATAGGGGTGGTTAGCTCGAACGTTAAAGTGGCTAAACAAAGAGACTGCAGTTACTAGAAGGGGTAGAGTAAACCACCACAAAAAGTTCTTGCGTGACAAGAAGGGTGATAGAGTTGATTCAGAAAAAAAAGGTAAAGGCCGCTTTGGGTCCATGTGTATTTGGGCAAATAGCACTATAAGATGATGAATAAGATACTATTTTTAGGTGTTTTCAGAAAACCAAACTAAGGTATTTCCAGTGAGTTTAGGCCATTTAGCAGTAACTCTTTTGAGCTAATTGATCAACTAACGAGCGTATAGTAGATAAATCACTGGGCGTTTATTCCATTTTGAGGGATCATAATCGGGATGTCTCTGCATTTTTTTCCACTCATCAACCGGTTTGGAGATGATTTCCTCACTATCCAGACTTAAATCACATGCCACACAAAGTCGGGTATCATCCTTACATTGCGAAAGAATGCGTGTGATCATAGACGTATTTCGATAGGGTGTTTCCATGAAAATTTGAGAGATATCGTGCCGTTTAGACTGCCCTTCGAGTTCCTGAATTTTTTGACTACAGGCCTTATCATCCATGGGTAAATATCCGTGAAATTGAAATTGCTGACCGTTAAACCCAGAGCCCATTAGGGCCAGAAAGATCGAGGAAGGGCCTACTAAGGGTCGTACAGGGATGTGATATTTGTGAGCTAACTCCACAAGTCGAGCCCCAGGATCGGCAATCGCTGGAAGTCCTGCTTCGGATAACACCCCGGCATTTTTGCCTTTTCTTAAGGGTTTAATGTATTCAAGAAGGTCAATATCTGATGTTTTTTTGGTCAGCGGATAAAACTCAATCTTAAACTCAGGGACCGTGTCACCCACCCACTGTAAAAAACGTGTGGCATTTTGAATATTTTCGACGATGAGCACATCTAAATGGCGAATAATTTGCAGTACTTCTTCTGGATGTGTGGCATTTCCGTTGGTTTTACCCAAGGTATTGGGCAAGAGATAAAGCGTTCCAGGAGTTGTCATAGGGTAGGGTAGGTCGTTGATGCGAAATTGTTAGACGCGAAATTACACTCGTTCAATCTGAATATCCGTATCATTTCGGGTTGATGTACGAACGTACTTGGTGGCAAAAATAGCCGCAGTAAAGGTGATAATGAATCCTATGAGTGCAATAATAGCATTTAAGAATGAGGTGCTTCTCTGAAGTTCGTAGGTTGGAATCATCACAATGGGTTGCCAACTTTCTTCTAGGTACCGGATTGGGATTACCTGAGTATCGATAACTCGCTGAGCCATTTGAATAGATAGGGAGAGTTTACGTTCGGCTTGGGTGCCATCGGGTAGGGGAAATTCGATAACCACATATCCGTTACTTTGGGCAGCGATTTGTTTAATGTCGAAATCGGTTACATCAGCCGCTATACTAACCCCTTGTTCATAGGTTTGAACGGTTCCAAGATGTACGGTGACTTGTTGTAGGGTAATAAAGCCCATATAGAGGGGTAAAATCCAAAAAAAGTAGAGTAAACGGCGGATCATAAGGCGATTTTTGTAGTTTGAAAAAGGGCGGGATCCCAGATCAACCGCTGTTGAAAATCTTCTTGCATGTGGTTAGCCGACATATGGTGCCAAAACGCCACCGGTAATTCATCGAAAAGAACCACTTGAATACGACGTTCACCGGTATAAATGGAGGTGCCAAAATCCACCCCGCTTAACAGGCCCATTCGGCTGTCGTAGTGTGCATAATAGGACTCAAAACTTCTGGCCACCGTAGAAGAACCGTTGGGCCAACCCAATGCATTTAAAATATGAGCTTGAAGTTCTTTTTCGAGCCGATCATCGAGCAAGAGGTAACGCATAATTTGAGCTAATTCGGACGCCGTAGTCTGTGGAAAAAGAGCAAGGGCATCTCGTTCTTGCATAAAATTTTGGTTAATCCGGTTCGCTTTAAATGCAGCTTGAACAGATGCAAACCACTCAGGATCGGCTGTTTTTTGGTAAAAATCTTCTAGTGCTTTAGAGTGAAATAGGGCTCGCTGAGTAGAGTCTATGCGAATAGAATCTTGTTTTGGGCTAAATACCGGCACATAGGAAGCAGGCTCTGCAATGGCCATGTACAAAGCAGCGTTGGGAAGTGGTAATTCGGTAACCTTAAGGTCTAGAGAGTCTCTGAGCTGCTCCAATCCTGTTTCTAGGGCGGTAATTCCAAGCTTTGCCCATAGAAAATCGGCCAACACCAAGTCATTAAACTCCACCATGGCATGTACGGCATCTTCTAAGGTAAAGGACGGACTTTCTTCGGTAACCAATCGTTCAATAGCCCCATCGTGTGCATTCTGGCTTATTAGTGGTAGTCGAAATTTCGATATTTCTTCTAGGCCTAATTCTTCGTTAGGATCTAGCTGAGAAGACTCAACCGCCTGTGCATAGGCGTATAATAGGATGAGATTGCCTAGGGAACCCATGGTTCGGGGACGGTTTTCCTGGTAATAAAGGCTGGAATCGGGCCGGTCAATAGACATAGAAACCAAACTCACATGTTCTGGTTTGTTGCCTATGAAGCGGGTCAAATCGACCAGTGAGTAGGTGTTAGCCACGTACTCACTCCCTTCGGACATTCCTTCCGCATTCTGAAAAAGAGTCTTAAAGGCGGTGAAATTTGGGATAATGGCCATTGCATAAATGACAATAGCCACCGCTACAAAACTGGAAAAAAATAGGAGCGCTCGTTTCAAGGATATTCTGGATGATGAATGATTTACGTCGAACTCAACCTACTACCTATACTCTAGTTAGATTGAAGAGTAAAGTTAATAAATTAATCGCATAATTTCGGCAGTTGCATACGCGCCATAGGTGCCTAGAGCGTAGCCAAGGACGGCTAGTAGCACTCCAACGGGTGCCAGTGCTGGATGAAAGGCAGAAGCGACTATGGGCGCGGAAGCAGCCCCGCCTACATTTGCCTGACTCCCAACGGCTACAAAAAACAGGGGTGCTTTTATGAGTTTTGCCACGATAAGCAGTAGTGCCACGTGCATTAAAATCCAAATTAACCCAATTAGAAAAAATCCTGGCGCTTCAAAGAAGGCCATTAAATCCATTTTCAGACCAATAGTCATAACCAGAATGTAGAGGAATAAACTTCCAACTTTGGAGGCACCAGCACCTTCTAGGGTGCGTAATTTGGTGAAAGACACTAATAACCCACCGGTGGTTGCGGTGACAACAATCCAGAAAAAGGCAGAGTCTAAACTAAATTCGCGTAGTTTTGGTGCATTCTCAGTTATCCAAGGGGCTAGGTTATCACCAATGATGTGTCCAATGGCTGTTATCCCAAACGCAACAGCGAGTATACTCATGAGATCTGACAAACTTGGAATTCGTTTAATTTTGTCCTGATAGTCTTGCACTTGCTCACGCAAATGGGTGATGGCGCTGGTATCGGATCCTAGCCATTGATCTACTTTGGTTGCCATACTTGCACCATAAAGCAAAAAGGCCAGCCATAAATTGGCCATGATAATATCAACCGTTACCATTGCAGAAAATAAACTTGAGCTGGGTTGATACACTTCTAGCATAGCTGTTTGGTTGGCACCTCCACCAATCCAACTTCCAGCTACCGTGGCCAAGCCTCTCCAAATTTCGTTATCCGGACTACTAGCCTCAAGTATGCTCGGATCCAAGGCACCTACAATAAGCATGGCCAAGGGTCCGCCAATAACGATACCTATGGTGCCCGTTAAAAACATGGCAATAGCCTTCCATCCCAGGCCTAGAACCGCCTTAAGATCGATGCTCAGGGTTAACAGCACAAGAGAAGCAGGTAGTAAATATCGTGATGCTACATAGTAGAGCTGAGAACTACTAGGGTCAATCCATCCAAGTGTTGAGTATATCGAAGGGATAAAGTAACACAACAATAAGGAAGGCACAAAGGTGTATAATTTTTTCCAAAACGGGTGTGAGCTGTTGGCGGTGGTAAAAATACCCGCCAAAGTGATCATTAATAATCCAAAAGCAATGGCATCGTTGGTGATTAATGGCATGTTCTACAAAGGTTAAGATCTGGTTTAGCGATGAGCATACTCAGATGGTGATTGATTTGCATACCCATCGCGGGTGCAATATAAAAATAAAGGATGTCTATTAACATGAAGCTCCGTATTTTATGACCGCTCAAACACTTATTAATATATTATGATCGTTTCAAAATTCGGAGGAACCAGTGTTGGGTCTTACGAAGCCATGTCGCGAAGTGCGAACATTATTGTGGATAATCCCAAGCGTAGTTGGGTGGTTATCAGTGCCACCTCTGGAACAACCAACGATTTGCTTCGTTTGTGTAGTCTTCCAATAAACTCGGATGAAGGGAATGGTTTACTTGAGCAGATTTCACGACGGCATCTGGACATCGCTTCTCAGTGTAGCTTCAAAAAAGAGGCAATCAAAGCGGTTGAAGAATGTATGCATAATCTTTCAGCACATCTTAGCAAACAACAGTCTAGCAAAGATCATAGTGAAACCCAATGGGTCGATACATTGTTGGCCTTCGGAGAAATTTTATCTACTCAGCTCTTTGCCTGGGTACTTCGTGAAAAAAACTTGGATGTTCAGCTAAAGTGGGCAGGCAATTTCATATGCACTGATTCAGTGTTTGGGTTAGCAGCGGTAAACCTAAAAGTGACCTATGCTAAGTTGCAGCATTTTTTAACCGCAAATGAAGGTTTTGGAAGCGATCTAAAGCCTGGCAATGTGCTCTTAACGCAAGGGTTTATTGGGGCCGATGTTCAGGGTCGAACAACCACCCTAGGACGAGGTGGTAGTGATTATTCAGCTGCGTTGTTTGCAGAGGCCTTAGAGGCTGAATGTTTAGAAATTTGGACCGATGTGGCAGGTGTTTATACCACGGACCCAAGGGTAGTGTCCACCGCACATGCCATCGATGAAATCAGTTTCGATGAAGCTGCAGAGCTATCAATTTTTGGGGGTAAAGTGTTGCATCCGGCAATGGTGAAGCCGGTGAGAAGAGCGAACATTCCAGTCAGGGTTGCTTCCAGTATGGAACCTGAATTACCCGGGACAAATATAGTCACAAATCCATTAAATCGCCCTGTAGTACGAACATTGTCGGTTCGTAAAGAGCAAACACTCATGACTTTACACAGCTTGGAGATGTTGCACCAACCTGGCTTTTTAGCTAAAGTTTTTTCCATACTCTCTGAGCACAGTATTTCGGTCGATTTGGTAACTACTTCTGAGGTGAGTGTTTCACTAACCTTAGATACCGCACATAAAGCTTCTAACAAGGTTGAACTTTCCGAGGCAGTCCTGCGCGCATTAAATGACTTTTGTGATGTTGAAGTAGAATATAATTTAGCTCTTGTGGCGGTCATTGGGAATGCTTTGAATCAAACATTGGGGATAAGTGGACAACTTTTTAGTACCTTAAAAGACTACAACATTCGACTGATTTCTCATGGTGCATCAGCTAACAATGTATGTTTTTTGGTTGATGAGTCCGATGCAGAAGCAGTTGTTCAAACCCTACATCAAAGTTTTATAGGATAGAATGGAAACTTTTGCGGTCATTGGAAGTGGAAAAACAGGCAGTTACGTAGTCCAGGCGTTAGGTGATCGCTGTGTGGCTGTATTTGGACGATCCAAGCCCATTCAGCCTGAAAATTTCCCCATGGTTGACGCAATTATAGTTTTTGTGCCAGGTCCAGCCGTTCAATCTCTTATTCCTACCCTCATGGAAATAGCTAAGCCAGTAGTTTGGGGGAGCACAGGCTTTGAATGGCCATCCAATATGGATGAGCAACTCAAAAAACGTGGGCTAAAGTGGGCGCATGGGCAAAATTTCAGTATGGGTATGCAGGTAATCCGACGAGCGCTGCAGTCTATGTCTACGGACTTGGCTCGGTTAGATCAGGCAAGCGTACATATTAAGGATATCCATCATACCGAAAAATTGGATGCACCCAGTGGAACCGCTCTAAAGTGGCAGCAATGGCTTGGCAACGATTATCCTATTAGCTCAGAGCGGGTGGGTGATGTATGTGGAATACATGAGCTACTCATCGAAACCACAGGGGAAGAAATGAGTGTGAGGCATCAAGCAAAGGATCGTTCTATTTTTGCGTCCGGAGCTATTTGGGCAGCAGAGCAATTGAACGATTTTGGGGAAAATGGATTACTTACATTTGAATACTTATTTGATAAGGTGAATGAACATGAGATATAGCGTGAATGAATTACACAAATTTCCTATCTGGACGGCGCTAATAACACCGTTTTTCGAGGACGGTCGCATTGATTTTGAAACACTGGAGCAGCTGGTAATGACTCAGTCAAAAGCCGGAAACGGATTGCTGCTTTTAGGGAGTACAGGCGAGGGCTTAAATATTCCACTAGAGCAAAAAAAGGCTATTATTAGTTTTTGCACCCGTTTAGATATAAAAGTAACCATTATGGTGGGTTTGGGAGGCTTTTTACTAGAAGAGCAGCTCCATTTTATGCACCACTGTGATGGCGAAGGGGTTGATGCGTTCTTGCTGGTTACTCCTATTTATGCAAAACCCAAAAAGGAAGGACAAATGGCCTGGTTTTCCCATCTGATGAAAGCCACCAAAACCCCATGCATGCTGTATAATGTACCATCTAGGACAGGCATTCACATGGACCCAGAAGTACCTGCAAATATATTTGCTACTTTCCCTCATTATCTAGGGCTTAAGGAAGCCAGTGGGAATCTGGATCATGTTCGAGCTTTCAAAGCCGCGGCGCCTAAAAGTCCATTGTATTGTGGAGATGATAATTTGATTAAAGAATTTGTGGCCGAAGGAGCGATTGGTCATATATCTGTTGCCTCAAATGTATGGCCAGAGAAGACATATCACTACTGGAAATTATGCAATCTAGATCCATCGAAACTGTTGAAAGAGTGGGCTTCTATAGTGGAAACCTTATTTCATGCGCCCAGTCCAATACCCGCTAAAGCCATTATGAAGCATAAAGGTCAGATTCCATCCGCACACGTTCGCCTACCCTTAGACATCAACGATTTACAACCAGAAACTCTACAGACCCTCATTGAAGCCGACAAGACACTTCAAGACTGGGACTCCTAACCATATTAGTTAAGAATCATGAATTACGAAGAAATTTTAGATGCACTAGAAACCGGAAGTATGCGGGCAGCATCACCTAGTAAGGATGGATGGGTGGTAAACATTGAAGTTAAGCAGGCCATACTGCAATCGTTTAAAGAGGGAGTGAATACCTCTTATGAAGGGATTTACGAAGGCTTTGTAGACAAGCACAATTTACCCCCTCGATACTTTAGCCCAGAAGATCAGGTTCGACTCGTTCCCGGCGGTTCTTCGGTGCGTCGAGGAGCCTATGTAGCGCCCTCCGTAATCATCATGCCTCCGGCATACATTAACGTAGGAGCATATGTAGGTGAGGGTTCCATGGTCGATTCCCACGCCTTGGTGGGTTCATGTGCACAGGTAGGAAAAGGCGTTCATTTATCGGCTGCAGTGCAACTTGGGGGAGTGTTAGAACCCATTGGTATGAAACCAGTTATCATAGAGGATGACTGTTTTATTGGCGCTGGAGTATCTATAGTTGAAGGGATTATGGTTCAGAAAAGAGCCATTATTGCCCCAGGTGTGATTCTCTCAAAATCCATTCCCGTTTACGATGCGGTTAAAGAGGAAATACGGCCAAGAGGTGCGGCCATTCCTGAAGGAGCGGTTGTAATACCGGGCTCCCGTCCCATGAAAGGAGATTGGGCGAGCTCACAAGGGCTTAGCATGCAGTGTCCCATCATTGTCAAATATCGAGATCAATCCACTGATGCATCCACTGAACTAGAACAGGCACTCAGATAAGGCCTCCCAAATCCTTAAAATCTCCTCTGGTTCGTGTGTGGGTGCCCGGGTTCATAGAGGCACTAAGCAGGTAAAGGAAGTAAAAAAATATGCTCGAAATCTAAGTCCAGTTCTTCCAACAAAGGAGCCGCGAATTCTTCGATTTCCTCCTCTGAGTACTCCGCTAACCCCTCTAAATAGACATATAAAGTGTTATTGAGATCGTCGATGCGGTAGTTGGCATCGGTTGACTCATAACTATCTTTAAGCGCTTGTACAAGCAGATCTACATCCTGCTCAAAGGATTGGTACTCGTGTTCTTCTTTGGTTTGCATGGCGTAATGATTATTTTTGTTAAAATACTTCACAAAGGCTCTATGAACAAGCACTTTAAACGAATTTATGAACTCTCACATGAACCTGTCCGTCGGGTTATTGGTCTCATGTCAGGCACCTCATTAGATGGCCTAGATATTGCCTATTGTCATTGTTCCGAACAGGGACTAGAAGTGAAAGAACACCTTACGGTAGCCTATGATGAAAAAATACGTTCCCTATTGGTATCGGTTCAGTCCAAGGAACAAGTCCCACTAGGTACCTTGTGCATTTTGCATACCAAGCTCGCTCATAGCTATGCGGCCTTTATCAAGATGGCATTAAAAAAATGGAATCTTAGCAATAATGACGTTGATTTCATTGGTTCTCACGGACAAACCGTTTATCATTTTCCAACCAAAGAACGAACAGCAACCCTGCAGATAGTCGATGGGGATCAACTAGCCGTTGCATCAGGACTACCTGTTATTTCCGACTTTCGGCAAAAACACACGGCAGTGGGAGGGGAGGGAGCTCCTTTGGTTTCTTTGATGGACGAGGCGTTGTTTCGGGATGCTAACATATCTCGAATGCTGTTGAACCTAGGGGGTATTGCTAATCTAAGTTGGTTGCCTTCGATCAATTCCGGTTTGGAGGTGGTGAGCAGCGACACAGGACCTGCCAATACCCTTATAAACGAAGCTATGGCCCTTTATTTTGGTAAAGAATACGATGAAGATGGGGCAGTTGCCAGGCAGGGTATGGTGAACAAAGAGTTTATCAAAGCCTTATTGCAAGACGATTTCTTCAAAGAAAATTTCCCTAAAACCACAGGACAAGAGATATTCAATTTAGGCTATATACATCATCAAATGGATAGTTTGGGAGTGCATCTTCAACCCAAAGATTTAGTGGCAACCCTCACCCAGTTTACCATAGATAGTGTGGCGATGGCTATGAAAAAAATAAGTGATGATAGTCCTTTTGAATGGTATGTGAGTGGAGGCGGGCTATATAATAAGGTGATTATGGAAGGTTTAAGAGCCTACTTTCCAGCACATCCACAGCGATATTCTGAGGAACTCGGGCTTCCTCCAGATGCAAAAGAAGCGGCGCTCATCGCTTTTTTAGCCGATGCGATGATAATGGGTAAAACCTTTCATGTAAACGATCGAGAAGTTTCTTTAGGTAAGCTTTCGTTGGCCGTTTAAAGAGCTAAAAACATACTCATTATTCCCTGAGCAGATTCCGACTGGCTCATTGTGTACATGCTAAGACCAACAAGTAGTGTATATATACCCAGCGACCAAAATAGATACCGTTTCCCACCTCTATAGGCCTCTTTAGTTCCTTGGATCGCTGAAAGAACAAAGCCAATCCACCACGTTAGTATGATCGAATAAAGAATGATCATCCCATTGACTATTGAAAATTGGTTTACAAAGGCAATAAAAATGACTAGCAGTAAAATCAGGTTCAGGTGAATATTCCAACTATATATAACAAAGATTTGTCGCATCGTTCGAAAGCCGTTTTTGGGAATTCGAAGGATCAGTAATTCAGCGAATTGTGTTACAAGTAGAATAAAACTTAATAGCCCCCAAAATAAAAAGGTGTTCGGGGCAAGATTTGTTTGACCCACTAAAAGGTGCCCCAAGTAGGCCCAATCTAAAACAGTTCCATTACTCATGCCCCATATCACACAACTCAGACTTACAACCCCTGCTCGTATCACAAATAATAGAAAGCCAATAGGGGCGTATCGTTCAGAGTAACGCAGCATATCGTCAATCAGAAAGCTATAATTAGTGAAATATCGGGTGGGTGTTTGCCTATAGACATGAGATTGTTGATATAACCCTAAAAAGAGCAAAATAAGTACCACCATAAAGGGCTTACTCCAATGTGTACTCCCCTTATCCAATTTTTCAGCGGGCTCTGCCAACATAAAATCTCCTGTGTCATTCCAAAACACTAAACTTTCTTCCAAACTTGGATGTGCTAAGAATGCCTCATCCAGCCAAGTTGAAGTAAACCAAATAACTTGTGCTGCTGAATTAGATCGGAATGCGTTTTCTAATCGTACTAGATCCTCCCACTTAAATGGCGATTCAAAAATTTGAGCCCTTGAAACCCATTGGGTTCGCATGGGTTCAGCGGATAAGCTTGAAACGGTGCTATCTAGACTTTCGGGTACAACATAAAACAGATCACTCGGGTTAAATTGGTTTAGAATTTGAGTTATTCGCGACCAACGTTGACTAAATAGACTATCCTGAAAAGGACTGTAGCGATGCATAAGGTGGCCAGTTATGGAGGGCTGTTGTCTGGCCAGCAGCATCCCGGAGGCGTACTGATTGAGCAACGAATCTTGCTGTCTTTCAATGTTGTAGGCATCTATAAACTGAACACCATAATCGATCACTAGATTTCCGGCCCATTGATTTGCAAGGGTAGAAAGTGTATTACCCTCTGAGAGTAGTTCAAGTGGAAAAATCAGCGTTTCAATACCTAAATAGTGCAGCATGGAAAGATTAGAGTCAGGATTGCTAGGAGTCCATTGGGTCTTATCCACTTCATAGGAGGGTATCCAAAGCCCTAGTTCCTGGGCCCTACTGCTGGTGCTTTGAAAGCCGATTAGCAAGGTGGTGACCCATAAAAAGACCACTCGAAAAAAAGCATTTTTACTGAAGGAAAATGGCCGCAATTTGGTCAGCTGAAAGAAATTGGTGAAATGCAGGTTGGCACGCATAATACCGTTTAGGCTTCCAAGACGGCCGAATAATACGCTCTGAGACTGGTCGTGGCTATGGGTTTTGCAATGAGAGTGGCGGAAGTGGCTCCGGTGATTTCTACTTCCACATAATCGCCTTTTTCAAAATCGTTACGATCAAAGACAGCTATTTTGTTTGTATCTGTTCGACCACTCATTTGCTGCTCGGAACGTTTTGATGTGCCTTCAACCAAGACCACATGTCGATGTCCAATTTCATCATGGTTGCGTCGATGCTGTATGGACATTTGTTGACTTATTATTTCGGATAACCGACGTTTTTTCACTTCTTGTGGGACATCGTCCTCAAACTTTCTATACGCCAGGGTCCGCTCGCGCTCTGAGTACGCAAACATGTAGGCTAGATCGTACTCAACTTCTCGCATGAGTGATAAGGTCTGCTGATGTTCTTCTTCGGTTTCTCCACAAAACCCAGCAATAATATCGGTAGATAGGGAGAGTCCGGGAATAATGCCCTTCATTTTTTCGATGAGTTGAAGATACTGATCACGAGTATAGGGTCGGCGCATGCGTTCTAACATACTGTCGCTTCCTGCCTGGGCTGGAATATGAATATAGTTACACAGGTTGGGGCGTTCCGCTATGAGATAGAGTAGTTCGTCAGGGAAATCTTTGGGGTGAGGGGAGGAGAAACGAAATCTCATTTCAGGATCTAAAAGACTAGCTTTGTCCATAAGAGTACTGAATGTGTGATTGCCATCTTTGTAAGAATTTACGTTTTGCCCCAACAAGGTCACTTCTTTGTATCCTTGATCAGAAAGTTGTCGAATCTCGTTCAGTATGCTTTCTAGAGGCCGACTTCGTTCTCGGCCACGAGTAAATGGTACCACACAGAATGAACACATGTTATCGCAGCCTCGCATGATAGACACAAAAGCACTTACTCCGTTGCCGGTGGTCCGCACAGGGGCAATATCGGCGTAGGTTTCTTCCAGGGAAAGCAATACGTTTACCGCCTTTCGACCGTCTTCCACTTCTTCGATAAGCCGGGGAATATCTCTGTAAGCATCGGGGCCAACCACAATATCTACCAACTGTTCTTCTTCGATAATCTGGTCCTTAATTCGTTCGGCCATACACCCTAATACTCCGACCGTCAGCGATTTATTTTGCGCTTTAAGTGCTCTAAACTCTTTTAACCGGTTCCAAACTTTGGTTTCGGCATTTTCACGTATGGAACAGGTGTTCACTAAAATAATATCAGCAAGTTTAGCATCGCTAACTGGATTCATTCCCTTTTCTAGCAAAATGGCATTCACGATCTCAGAATCTGCAAAATTCATCTGGCAGCCATACGTCTCTATGTAGAAGGATTTTGTTTTTATATCAATTTTATTTTTTTTCACTTACAAGGAGTTAAATGTGGAGACAAAAGTGGCTATAAAGTATTAAAATTTTTCTTTTTAATGGTGTTTTAAAATTGTGTGGGGACAAACTCTAAAACAAAAAAGGTTAAAAATGTCTGTCCCCATATCTAAAAGATAAAAAAAAGGAGTGGTTTAACACCAGCTCTATTTTTTGTTCATAACTCTCTTTAATACCCTTTAATGACTCATTATTTTGGGGGTTCGAGTCCCCTCTCTCGTACTTTTTGTCTTCATAAAGAAAAAAATTTGTAAGATTGACTTTTTAAAAGTTTCCCAATATACCTAGCTCGTCACTTGTTAGAGAAACAAAAAAAGACGTTATGGGATTAAATATTTCATGGAAATTAGCAACTAAATTCATGTAATTCTAATATATAATAAAAGATTATTTTTGTAAATATCATATACACTATATATAATATAGAATGTCATATAAGACTCTTAATTCAGTTAAGATTTAAAAACAAAACGATTTTATATCGTCACTTAATGGAGAGTAGAAATGTTTTCTGTATATAAGTTAAAGCCAGTATTTCAGAAATTACTTCAACCTATATTGTATGCACTCTATAAGATGGGGGTAACCGCCAATCAACTGACTATAAGTGCAATTATTCTATCCTGTTTAATGGGATTTGGGTTTTTAACATATCATACATATTATCAAAGTATTTTAATTATTCCTTTTGGACTGTTTTTAAGAATGGCATTAAATGCATTGGATGGAATGATGGCAAGGCAATATAATATGCAGAGTCAGCTTGGCGAAATATTAAATGAGATGGGAGATGTGATTTCTGATATGGCTATAATTTTTCCATTTGTAATATTACCCGGAATAAATCCAGTTATAATAATATTGTTTGGCGTACTGGCTATCCTTAATGAGTTTGCTGGTATTTTAAGTAAAGCATTAGGGAAAGAAAGAAGATATGATGGTCCAATGGGGAAAAGCGATAGGGCCCTAGTAATTGGTATTTTCTGTTTAGTATTTTTCTTTTGGAGAGATGTAATTTATTATGGTGATTGGATTTTTGGGGCTGCTAGTGCTTTGGTACTTGTGAGTACAATTATACGATTGCAAAAAGCCTTATAATGGATATTTTTGGATACTATATACCAATTGAGTTGCTCTTTATATTATGTGTAATATTTGGAGTCCTTATTATCTGCTCATCTATATTTGGCTTCATCTCTCTTATGAATAAAAGTGATTCCGTTTCAGAGTTAGTTGTGAGAACTAATTCTTGGTGGAAAATAGCCATTGGAATTACTGTTGTCGCAACGGCCCCAGCAATAATTGGTACAATAGTTTTAGCATACGTGGTATTTGTTGCATTACGTGAAATGCTATCCATAATACCATTGAGAACTGCAGATAGAATTGTTTTGGTTGCATCATATTTTGCTATACCAATTCAATTTTATTTAGCATACAAAAATTATTATTACCTATTTCAAATCTTTATACCATTGGTCATGTTTGTATGCGTGTCCATTATTCTTGTTTTAACAGGAGAAACCAATCGTATAGGTAGATCTATGGCAATTATACCAACCATACTGATCTTAACGGTATATATGCCGAGTCATATGGTTTTATTGTTTCATGTAAATGTACCAGAGTTTACCGTAGGCGCTGGTGGGTTAATTGTATTTCTAATAATAATTACTGCCTCTAATGATATATTTCAATTTACCTGGGGAAAGTTGCTTGGAAAACGAAAAATTTTACCCAAAATTAGTCCCAATAAAACATGGGCAGGATTTATTGGTGGAGTAATTACATCAAGTCTATTAGGGATTGTACTTAGTTTTTTAACACCCTTAAATTATATTGAGTCTTTTTATGTTGGTTTGTCTCTAGGCATAATTGGTTTTGTTGGAGATTCGATTATTTCAGCTGTCAAAAGAGATCTAAAAATTAAAGATACAGATGACCTAATTCCTGGGCACGGAGGCGCAATGGACAGGTTAGATTCGATCGTACTTACAACTCCAGCATTTTACTATTTACTTATCTTTTTTATTGAAAACTAAATGAAAAATATATTTGTAAGCTTCATTTATACTATTCTTGTAAGGCCTTGGCTAACCTTTATCATTGGAGTTAGTTTTCATAACATTAAACCTCTAAAAGATGCTAATCAATTTATAATTGTGGCCAATCATAACAGTCATTTCGATACAGTGTCTATAATGGCAGCTTTACCATCTAATAAGCGCAAAAATACATGTGCAGTGGCTTCTGGAGACTATTTTGGAAAATCTCCGTTCACTGTTACTTTAATGAAATTATTTTTTAATGCTATTTTAATCACCAAAAAAACAAAGCCTGGACATCTTTCTAATCTAGAATTATTAGATCAAAGAATAAAAGAAGGGAAATCTCTAATTATGTACCCAGAAGGTAGTAGAGGAAATCCAGGCACCATTTCCAGCTTCAAAAAAGGGATTGCTAAATTATTGAAAGAAAACCCATCGGTACCCTTTATACCTGTTTATTTAGATGGTTTTGGTAGAGTTCTTCCGAAGAATAAAGTTCTTATAGTACCTTTGATATGTAAAGTTAGATTTGGATCACCACTGTTTGCGACAACCAATGATACTAAAACCACTTTAGAAGAAGTGAAAAAAGAAATTTTAAATTTAAAGCAAAAAAATGAGAGGGATAGAAATCAGTTTGATTTCAATTAACCATTTATGAATACTTCTATTGTATCAGTCATTTATTTCATCATCGCCGCAATGTTTGGCGCATTAGGTCAATACTTATATAAGGCTGGTGCTGAAAGTTCTAGCGGTACTCTTTTTAGTTATTTAACTAATCTAAAACTTATTGGTGGTGTATTATGTTATATTACAGTAATGATATTATTTGTGGCTGCATTTAAAAAAGGAGGTTCCTTAACAGTACTCTACCCAATTTATGCAACTACTTTTATATGGGCTGCTTTAATCGCATTATTAGCTTATGGTACACCAATAAAAATAATTAATTTAGTAGGCATGTTATTAATGATAGGTGGAATGTATTTAATGGGTAAATAACTCTGAAATGAACATCTTTTATCATTATGAAGCTATATAAGCTTATTTTTCCTTTAATTTTTGTATCAGGATGCATTAGTTCAAATGTGCTAGATTCTCACACATCTCCTAAAAGCAAGAGGAGTGTAATAGCTATTCAAAAAGGTGAACTTTCTTACTCAGAAAAAGAAGCATTAATCATTCTTCCAGGAATAGGAGACTCTAAAAAAGGAAGAAGACACCAGAAAAAATATTTTAAGAATCAAGGTTATGATCTATACATACCAGATTATATTGATAGAAGATCGTATGAGGGAACAATAGATAGGTTTACTAAATTATATGATGAATATCGGCTTGAAGAGTATAAAAAAGTACATATTTTTTCATATATCCTAGGTTCCTATGTCCTTAATGAATTTATCAATGAATCAGGAAAAAAAAACATAAAAACTATTGTATATAATAGAAGTCCTTTACAGGAACGAGCTCCTCGTGTAGTTGTAGAAACTTTTCCGTTGGTAACAAAGATTTTTGCTGGTAAAGTTCTTCATGACTTTAGTAGAGTAATTTACAAACCAATTTTAAATGACGAGGTAAATATTGGTGTGGTTGTAGAAAATAAAGCTACTCCTTTAATTCGAAGATTCAAAAAAAAAGCAATGAGTTATGGGCCAATTGATTGGAATAATTTAGATCTGAATCAATCTTATGATGAACTGATTTATACCCCATTAAATCATGATGAAATGTATTATTCTTTTGATGTGGTAGGACTTGACATTTTAGAATTTATCAAATATTCAAAATTCACAAAAGAGGGAAGACACAAACCATATAAATGGGATCCTTTTGAAAAGAATCCCAAATGAACAGCCATACTGAAAAAGAATAAACGAAGATAAAGCTATATTGAAGGTTATTTATAACTTTATGTTATTGTTGAACAACAAAGCAGCATGATTACAAGTCGGGGAGACGAAATTTGAACACTCCTTATAGAACTTTTTTTGAATACTTATATAATTGTTTTTTTTTGACAAATAAAATTTCTCTTCATCGCCTTTTGGGTGTCAGCTTGTTCGGTTTCGCTGT
>ERZ802819.978-NODE-978-length-18323-cov-8.08731_pt1 | contig 18323 bp, 16 predicted proteins | sample MGYA00345647_ERZ802819 | MGnify/ENA primary metagenome ERZ802819 (study PRJEB30503, sample SAMEA104212355) | marine metagenome | biome: Westerlies Biome; feature: [SRF] surface water layer (ENVO:00010504) within the epipelagic zone...; material: water...
CTAAACGTTGGCAACGTTTCGCTCTACCCCTGAGCTACACTCGCATTCATTGAAAATAGCCACTTTTTGACAATGAAAAGATAAAATAAAAGTTTAACCCTAAAAAGCAAGATAAATCTAATATTTCTCTATAATTCAAAAAATATCTTATTGTATTATTTCCTATAATTATTAGATTTCGACTTAAATTATAAGCTTCAAAGTTTAGGTATCAAAATGATAAAAAATTATAAACTAATCAGTTTTTTAATATTTATTGGCCAGAGAATATTTTTTGTAAGAGGTTCGTTAAAGAGATTTCTAAATACTTATATTCATAAATTAGTTAATTATGATTCTTCGAAAGATGTTTTAGAGTCTAGAGTTGGTACAGTTGTAGATGGCGTACCCTTCTTTTTTTATTTTGATGGTATGTCTGAAACCAAACAGATCTTTGGTTCTTATAACAAAAAAGAAATAGATTTTTTAAAACAAAACACACATACTAATTCTATCTTTGTCGATATAGGTGCTAATATTGGTTTTTATACTCAAAATATTGCATCTACGTTCAAAAGATCAAATTTTTCAAAAATAATCTCTATTGAACCAAACCCAATATTAATTAAAAGACTAAAAGATAATTTATCTTTACTCCAAAATATTGTTCCTGAAATTGAGAATAAGATAATAACTGAAAACTATGCTATAGGTTCTACAGTAGGTGAAATTTTTCTTGATTTAAATGAAGGTTATGGAAATGCCAGGATTATTGATGATAAAAAAACTACTGCTATAAAAGTACAAATAGTTACCCTACTAGAACTTATAAAAAAGCATAATATTGATTATATAACCAATTTAAAAATTGATGTTGAGGGTTATGAGGATAGAGCTCTAAAACCTTTTTTTGAAGAAGCTCCAGAAACATTATTTCCAAGAAATATTGTTATCGAATATACAAGTCAACATGAATGGGAGGATAAAGATTTCATAAATTACTTAATAAAAAAGGGCTATAGGCTTAAAATAAGAACTAGGGGTAATTTGTGCTTAAGCCTTAACACCAATAATGCCCACTAAGATATTATATCTATTACTTGTTTTCTTAAAATAAGTTCATATTTAAAGATTTGTTATTTAATATATTATAAAAATATGAAAATTTATAAATCTTCTGCTGATTTACCCTCAAGATTAGCTATTTTCCCACTAACTGGAGCAGTATTATTCCCTCAAACACAGCTTCCTTTAAATATTTTTGAGCCTAGATACGTGCAAATGATAGAAGAGGTACTTGGCTCTCCTGATAGAATTATGGGGATGATACAACCAAATGTCTCTAAAACAGATTTAGATTTAAAAAGTTTAAAAAAAGTTGGTTGTGCTGGAAGAATTTCTTCCTTCAGTGAAACTGGTGATGGAAGATTCTTAGTGACTCTAACAGGGTTAATAAGATTTGAAGTCTCACAAGAATTAGACACTACTACACCATATCGACAAATTATTGCTAATTACCAAAATCATATTGAGGACCTTAATCCATCTAACACTGAGAATATTGATAGAAAGAAACTCCTTTTGCTCATAAAAAAATATTTAGAACAACGTAATTTACTGATCGATTGGGAAATTATAGAACAATCACCAACTGAACAATTGATAAATTACAGTGGTGTTCTCGTGCCTTTTGAGCCTGAAGAAAAACAATTATTGCTAGAAACCAAAAATTTATTTGATCGATGCAAAGCTTTAGAGTCACTTTTTCAATCTTATCAATTTCAAAATAATCAAGATTCTACTAGTACTAAAATTCATTAATTACTTTCACCAGTTGCACTTTTAATGATCATGTTTTTTATGGTATTATTTTTTTCAATGGCTTTAATGCCAAAATTAGAAACCTTATCTACTAAGTAATTTCTATTTTTAAATATTTCATCAAGGTAAATTGTTGAAAAACTATAGAGAACAGTATCGGATAACCTGAGATTTGCATATTCACTCAAACTTAGTGAATTACCTAATGCATATCCAAGATAGTTAAATTTATTTATCTGCTTTTTTAATTCTAAAATATCTTTAATTGATAAATTAAGTCCTTGGCCTGCAATTGGGTGTATTGAATGTGCTGCGTCACCAATTAAAACCATTGATTCTAAAAAAGTTTTTTTTCTGTATTCAAATTCTAATTTATATTTTTGCATATTAATCACTTCGTCACAAAAAATAATATCTTCATAAAATTTATTAACTTCTTTTAAAATTTCTTCTTTATTGTATTCAAGTTCGTCAGATGAGTTATCCAATGACCATATTACCGATGCATGATTTTCATTGATTGGTAAATATGCTATTGGGCCTTTTTTTGTAAAAATTTGGTAAGCATGATTTTTGGTCCTTGACTTTACATCAAGCACTAAGGATGTTTGCTTTAAATCTTTCTTTACTAAGCTGTTCTTAAAGTTTTGGTCAATGAGACTTGTTTTTTTTTCAGTTATAACAATTAATTTAGTACAAATTTTTTCACCATTCTCAAGCAATAATATATTCTCTTCTTTTAAAAACTTACAATTTTCAATGTTTGTATTTTTAAGAATATTGATATTTTTATTTTCATTGAGTTTTGCATTTAATATTTCATTCAAAATTCTATTAGAAATTACTCTACCTAATTCACTATTATTTTCTTGAAAATGAATTTGAAATTTATTCTTTTTCCTAAGATCTTCTAATTTACCACAAGATATTTTATTTATTGTTGAAGATTGATTTATTACATCATCTAAATGTAACTCTCTTAGAAAATTAATAGAAGTTGATGAAAAAAAGGTAACAAGGTTTGATGATTGTTTTTTTAATTTTTCGTCACCGATAATTAATATTTTTCTCCTATTAGACGCTAATGTTAAAGCAGCTAACTTTGAGGTAATTCCTAGCCCAATGATTGTAATGCTGGTATCGATCATAATATTTATAATTTAACTTAATATTCTACTTATGAAATGACGAATAAAATATATATAGTAAGATATGAATCATTTAGTGAAATATCTATGTTAATAATTGATTAAATCAATAAAAATGCAGTTTATATCAGACAAATATAGATCATTCATACTCCACAGACTTGCAGAAGTTTTTGGGATTATTTTTTTTGGACTTTCCATATTTTTATTTGGACTATTATTTTCATATTCACCACTTGACCCTAGTTTTAATAATATTACAGATCAAGAACCCTTAAATATTTTTGGTATTACGGGCGCATCTATTGCAGATATATCAATACAAATTTTCGGTTCTGCAAGTTATTTATTTTTGTTTTTTCTTTTAACTTGGGCATACAGGTTAATAATATTTAAAAAATTACCTTTTTTTGCTATTAATTTTTTTGCTGCAATTATCAGTATACTGATACTAGATTTAGGTTTTTTGATTTACGGATTTAATGTATTTCACGGATTTATTTCCTCTTACTTCTTCATTAACTTTATTAGGACATTAATCTTAGACAACAACTACTTTATAATATTAATATCATTTAATATTATTTTATTTATTATTTTTTTTCTGGTTTCTTGTGCTCTTACATTTAACGACTGGACAAAAATTATTTTTAGAAGTTGGCTTGTACTAAAAATTATTTTTAAAAATATTTATATTGTTTGCAATAAAATAGTTTTCAAAAAAACTATAGCAATTCCAAAAAAGAATAAGGTAATTGTTGAAGAAAAAGTAGAACCAAAGATTGATTTTGACTCAATAAAAAATGAGTCTGTTTCAAATTATATAAATACTGATACTGTATTAGCCGAGATTGCACAAAAAAAAATGTCTTTTGAGGAAGATGATAATTATGTCCCTCCAATAATTGATATTTTATCAACACCAAAAACTACCTTAGGCTCACTAGTTTCTAAAGAAGAAATGGATAATAATGCGACCAAACTACAAGAAATTTTGAGTGATTTTAAGATTGATGGAGAGATTATAAATGTAAGTCCAGGGCCTGTAGTAACTATGTACGAGCTTGAGCCAGCACCAGGCACTAAAGCCTCAAAGATAGTTGGCTTATCCGATGACATAGCAAGGAATATGAGTGCAGTTTCTGCGCGTGTGGCAGTCATACCTGGAAAAAATGTTATAGGAATTGAAATGCCAAATAAGACACAAGAAGCTGTTTATTTAAGTGAATTATTTATAAAAGAGAAGTTTCTGTCATCTGATGCAAATTTATTATTGGCACTAGGAAAAGATATTGCTGGAAACGCTTTTTTTGCTGACTTAGCAACAATGCCCCACTTATTAATTGCTGGAACTACGGGCTCAGGTAAATCAGTAGGTATCAATGTTATGATTTTATCAATATTATACAGACTCTCACCTGAGGAATGTAAGTTTATACTTATAGACCCAAAAATGTTGGAATTATCAGTATATGAAGGGGTTCCGCATTTAATTACACCAGTAGTTACTAACCCAAAAAAAGCAATTACCGCATTAAAGTGGGTTGTGAAAGAAATGGAAGGTAGATATCAAAAGATGTCACTTTTAGGAGTTAGAAATATTGAGAGCTACAATCAAAGAATTAAGGAAGCTTTAAAAAATAAGGAAAATATAACTCGCAAAATTCCCGCAGGACTCAACCCTGATACTGGTCAACCAAAATATGAAACTATTGAAATAGAATTAAATAAAATGCCTTTCATAGTAGTTGTAGTCGATGAGATGGCAGATTTAATGATGGTTGCTGGTAAAGAAATTGAACATACAATCCAGCGTCTTTCTCAAATGGCAAGGGCAGCAGGAATCCACTTAATTATGGCTACACAAAGACCAAGTGTTGATGTAATTACTGGCACGATCAAAGCAAACTTTCCAACTCGAATAAGTTTTCAGGTTAGCTCAAAGTTTGACAGTAGAACTATTTTAGGAACAGAAGGCTCAGAAAGATTATTAGGAAAAGGTGACATGCTGTTGATGATGGGTGGTGGGCGTACCACGCGAATTCATGGCCCTTTTGTCTCAGACAAAGAAGTAGAAAAAATTGTAGCATCACTTAAGCAACAAGGCCTACCAGAGTTTAATGAAGATATATTAAAAGAAGAAGATGAAAATGATATGGTCTTAGATAGTGATGAAGCAAGTAAGGACGAATTATTTCAACAATGTTTAGAAATAATTTCAAAAGAGGGTAAAGCATCAACAAGTCTATTACAAAGAAAATTACAAATAGGATATAATCGTGCTGCAAGGATTATGGATCAACTTGAAGAAAGTGGCTATATTAGTTCTGCAAACCATGTTGGCAAGAGAGAAGTGTTCTATGATAAATTTAAAAACTAACAACTTATATAAAATTACAACATTTGTTTTTGTTTTTATTAATTTGTTTTCAATTAATGCTCTATCTGAAGAAAATCATATAATTAAGGTTATCGAAAAAGAATGGAATCGTACTCAAACTTTAAACGGTAAGTTTCATCAAAAAATTGATGGCGATAAAGTTATTTCTGGTAATTTTTTTATTGAAAAACCTTACAGATCAAATTTTACTTACCATAATCAAGCACAAAACATTATTACATCAAAATATTTTATAAATTTTGTTGATAAAAAAGGTAAATTGTTAGATCGATATCCAATTATAAATCAACCCATATATAAATTATTTTCTAAAAATATAAATTTAAATAATATTTTTCATATTAAGTCTGTAGAACAAGATCAAACGGAAGTAAAAATAAAATTAGCCCCTAAAGATAAAAATGAAATTCAAATCGATTTAACTTTTCATTCTAAAGATTATCTATTGAAAAAATGGGAAATTGTTGATGCTCTTGGGCAAACAACATATTTGGAGTTTACAAACGTTAAAAAGAATATATCAATAGACCAAAATTTATTCATTTTTGAGGAAAAAATTGAATATTAATATATTATTAAACTAAATCATGAAAATAGAAAAAGGTTCTTTGAAAGAGCTAAAGCAGTGGCTCGAATTAAATAAAATTACTGAAGTTGAATGTATCTTTCCGGACATGGCAGGCTCTACTAAGGGCAAGATATTGCCTGTAAATCGATTCACAAAATCGGTTGAAGATGAAAGTTTGAAGCTCGCTGACTCAGTATTTGGTCAAACGGTATCAGGCAAATGGATAGATCAGAGTCAGATTATAGATTATGTAGAGGAAGATGTATTAATGATTCCTGACCTTAGTACACTAAAAAAATTACCATGGAATAAAGAGCCAACTGCTCAAGTCATATGTGATTTATACTCCAATTCAGGCTCTCCTTCCCTGGTTGCGCCAAGACAAGTGCTTAATAAAATTATTAAACTCCTAAAAGATAATGGTTTAAAGGCTGTTGTTGCCCCTGAACTTGAGTTTTATTTATGTGAAAAAAATCTTGATCCAAATATTCCATTACTTACTCCTGTGGGTAAGTCTGGAAGACGAGCAAATGGTAGCGATGTATTTGGGATAGATTCGGTCAATGAATTTGATATTTTTTTGGATGATATTTATGATTATTGTGAAATGTTGGATATTGGTGTTGATACATTAGTTCACGAGAGTGGTCCTTCACAAATAGAGATTAACCTTAATCATGGGGATCCACTAAAACTTGCAGATCAAACTTTTATGTTTAAGCGTGCCGTAAGACAGGTTGCTTTAAAACATAACATTCATGCAACTTTCATGGCTAAGCCGCACCAGGGTCAACCTGGTAGTTCAATGCACATTCACCAAAACCTAGTTTCATATAAAGATGATAAAAATATTTTTATAGACTTAGAGGGCAAAGAAACAAATAGTTTCTATAATTACATCGGTGGACTTCAAGAATACTTACCAGATGCAATGGTATTCTTTGCACCCTATGTAAACTCATATCGTAGGTTCGTAATGAATTCATCTGCTCCTATTAATACACATTGGGGATTTGAAAATAGAACTGTTGGCTTAAGAGTTCCATTATCATCTCCAAATGCAAAACGAGTTGAGAATCGTATACCGGGTGCAGACACCAATCCTTATTTGGCCATTGCAGCATCTCTGGCTTGTGGATATTTAGGTATAAAAGAGGAAATAGAGCCAGAAAAACCAATCGCTGGAAGTGGTTTTGAGAGAAGACATAATATTCCTAAATATTTACCTGATGCGATTAAAAGGATAAAAGTCAGCGATAGTTTATCAGAGGTAATGGGTAAGGAATTTATAACTCTATTTGCTGATGTAAAGCAGACTGAACATGACGCATATCAAGATGTTATTAGTGCATGGGAGAGAGACCATCTACTTTTAAATGTTTAAAATAATCAAATCTGAACATTAACTCTATATCCATCATCCTCATGTAATATTAGATTCGTAAGCCCGAGCTTTTTTTTGATTTTTTTTCTGAGAGTGTAAATATGAGTTTCTAGCGTATGGGTATCAATATTTTCACTATAGCTCCAAACTTTAGATAGCAATTGCTTTCTACTAATTGTGTTTCCAACATTCTTTATTAGAAATTGAAAAATTTCATTTTCTTTGTCAGTTAAATATAAAGAAGAGTTACTGGTATAAATGGTATTTCGATTAAAAGAATAGCTTAAATGTTTTAATTTAATAATTTCTGACTGCGAATTATGTATTTCTGTTAAAAGATTGTCACAACGATCTAATAATTTTAAAAATGAGACTGGTGGTTCAAAGTATTCATAGTTTATCAAATTTTCGTCTAAGTATTCATCAATATCTTGATTTTTATTACCGATAATGAATATGTAGTTATTTAAAATAATTTTTTTATTTATAAAATTTTTCAATGAATCCTGATCTAGGATTATTATTTGATTTAAATTTATTTTTGATAAATCATTATTAATATTTAATTGAGATATAAAATTTAATTCTTTATTTTTAAGCTGTGGTAATAATTCTAAAAAAATATTTGAAAGTTCTTCTTTGGATAAAAAAATATCAATATTGTTATTTTTAGTCATTTTTATATATTATAGAAAAGTCATGATAATAGTCAGAAAAAATGTTCTCTCATTTAACGACACTACTTATACCTGTGCAATTGGGAAAAATGGCATAACTAGTAGTAAAAAAGAAGGTGATGGATGTACCCCATTGGGAAAATATTCATTGGGAACTATATATTTTCGTAAAGACAAAGTTATTTTACCAAAGCTGAATTTACCAAAAATGGTTATTGATAAAAATACAGGTTGGTGTGATGATATTAATAGTTACGAATATAATAAAGCTATTGCCTTTCCATTCGAATACAGTGCCGAAAGGCTTTATAGAAATGACGATATATATGATATTATTTGTATTATTGAATATAATTCAAATCCAGTAATTAAGGGAAAGGGAAGTGCTATATTTTTACACGTGGCGCGAGATGATTACTCTGGAACAGAGGGATGCATTGCACTTTGTAAAGAAGATCTAATTACAGTTTTATCTCAAGTTAGTTTACAGACTAAAATAAATATTATTGACTAATGTCTTTGACCAAAAATTGAAGTACCCACACGAATATGAGTAGAGCCGTACTTAAGGGCTATTTCGTAGTCATCACTCATACCCATACTTAAAAATTTTATATGGTTATTGTCAGCGAGACTTTGCATTATCTGAAAATGTTTTGCAGGGGGTTCATTTATTGGGGGTAAGCACATTAATCCATCAATATTTACTTTATTACTTTTACAGACTTCTAAAAACTTTTCGGCATTATTTAAACTTACACCTGATTTTTGAGCCTCATCCCCAGTATTAATTTGAATAAAAAATGTTTTATTTTCTAGGATTGAATTATCAATTTTTTTTATGATCGGTAAAAGCTTCTCCCGATCAATTGTGTGAATAACATCACAGTAATTAACAATTTCAGTTAGTTTTTTACTTTGAATCCCACCAATAAAATGTAGCTTGGTCTCTGGGTTTTTCTTCTTTAATTCTAGCCATTTTTTAGTGACTTCTTGCAGTTGATTTTCACCAAAAGAAAGATGCCCTTCATCTATAACAAGTTGAATATCATTAACTTCCTTTCGTTTACTAACTGCAATGACTTCAATTTCTTCAATGTGTCTTTTATTTTTAAGTACAGCTTTCTCAAAGTTTTTTACAAAGTTTTGATAACGAGACATAGTAAAAATATAGTCAATTTAATTTACAAGATCAAAAAAAAACGCCCCACAATTTAATGTGGGGCGCTTTATTTTTTGTTTACTAAATAAGTTTCTATTTATTAGAAGCCCATTGCATAAACAAGATTCCACTCTTCGTTGTCAGCTGCATCTTGCTCTTCAAACATTAGAGTAAGAGACATTCCACCGAAGTCTTTACCGACTGAGTAGAGAGTTCTAGTATTGTCAGTAGATGCGTCTAAGTCTTCATAACGCATTCCAACAGTCATACCAGCAACAGAAGTTTTAGCACTTAGGATGGTTACTTCATCTTCGTCTGAATCATAAGCACCATAACCAAGGCCAACACCTGCGACTGAGTAACCTAAAGTTACAAATGAATCATCATTTGCACCTACAGCATCAACTGCACCTGCAGCTACTGAAACACCAGCAATAGAACCTTTTACAGCAATTGAAGTTACACGATCGCTTAGACCCTTATTTTCACCAACAGAGGCACCAATTGTCCAACCATTGATTGAAGGTGAAGTATACTCAAGACCTTCTCCAGATGCACTGTCACCATCACTATAAGAACCTAGTGTCCTATTGCTGTTTTGAACGTCAGCATTATTAGGTAAACTATCCATACTATCTGCAGCAGTATCCATTTGCCATCCAGTACCGGTTTTAATAGTACCCATACCAGTATCAACAGCGAAACCCGCAGCGTGTAGTGAGTTAGTAATTGTAAACCCAGCAGTTAAGCCCATACCATTATCTAAAGTAGTAGAGTATGAAACATATACTGATTGAGAGTACACAGAGTTTGCCATACCAACAGTGTTATCACCAGTAGTAAACCAACCCTCAATGTAACCGTTTAAGGATACACTGTCAGCTGTTGCAGCTGTAGCAGACATTACTGTTGCTAAACCTGAAGCAGCTATGATTTTTGATTTATTCATAAGATTTTTCCTTTTTTGAATTGATCAATTTATAAACCGAGCATTTCATAATCTAGAATTAAAAATACTCGAACGCCGCCATTATTATGTTATTTGAGTGCATTACAAGAATTATGTTGCATATTTACATAATTTTTGTGAATATGTGACATATTTACAACATCCAAAATATCCATATAAAAAGCCAATAAATAACTATTTTATTCTCATATATTTGATATATCTTGTAAACAATCCTAAAAATGTAAAAATTTCATGTTATGCCAAAGAAATTAAGTAAAAATAATAATTTAGCCACTTTTGCTGTAGTTTTTATTAGTTTGGTTTTCGTCAGTTGTAGTAATTTAGATGTAGTGCCAAATAAAACCGATTGGTATGGAGAATCCATGGACGCCAAAGGGAATACATTGCAAGTGGACTCAATACCAATAACTGAAAGATTGGCAAAAATGCTTGGAGACGACTTAAATCTAGAGCTTAAGAATGGTATTACTTTTGAAGTAGCTTTGAGTCAATTTTCAATTATGCCACTTCTTTCGGTAGATAGAGCCGGAGGCATAATTATTACAGACTGGTATAGCTCTTCAAGTGCTGATGAAAGAGTCAAATTCAATATTATTATTAAAGACGAAATGATGAATGATGAGTCCATTAATATTAATATGTTTAAAGAATCTTTTGATGGAACTAGCTGGAGGCAATCCAAAGTAAATAATGAAACTGTAAATAAAATAAAAAATCTTATACTTGAAAAAGCGAAAAGACTTCAAGCAACAGCCGAACTATCCTAAGATTAACATTTCATGAACGAAAGATTCAATCCTAAGATAGTTGATAAAAAGTGGCAAGAGCATTGGGAAAAAGAAAACTACTTTTTATCAAAAATAAATCACGATAAAAAAAAATATTATATTTTAGAAATGTTTCCCTATCCATCGGGAAAAATTCATATGGGTCACGTTCGTAACTATGCTCTTGGTGATGTAGTTGCTAGATTTAAGCGATCGCAAAATTATAATGTTCTCCACCCAATGGGGTGGGATGCATTTGGCCTTCCTGCAGAAAATGCTGCCAAGCAAAACAAAACTTCGCCGTCTCAATGGACACTTGCAAATATTTCAGAAATGAAAAGGCAATTAAAACTAATTGGCTTATCAATTGATTGGAGTAGAGAAATTTCAACTTGTGATAAGTCTTACTTTAAGCATCAACAACAACTTTTTAAGAAATTTTTTGAGAAAGATTTAGTTTATAAAAAAGAATCGCAAGTAAATTGGGATCCAATTGAAGAAACTGTCTTGGCTAATGAACAAGTGATTGATGGTAAGGGTTGGAGATCAGGTGCAGAAATAGAGCGGAAAAATTTATCTCAATGGTTTTTCAGGATCACGGACTTCGCAAATGAGCTTTTAAATGGCTTAAACGATTTAAACAAATGGCCTGAAAAAGTTAAATTGATGCAAGAAAATTGGATTGGTAAGTCAGTTGGATGTGAAATACAACTAGATTTATATAACGCTGATAAAAAAGCCATAAATAAAAGTTTAGAAATATATACTACTAGACCAGATACTATTTTTGGAGCAACGTTTTGTGCAATTTCGCCTAACCATCCATTATCTCTAGAGTTATCAAAAAATAATAAAGTATTAGATAAATTTATAAAAAAATATGAAGGCAAAAATATTACTGAAGAAGCAATAGCAAAAGCTGAAAAGGAAGGTGTTTATATAGATTATTTCGTAAAACATCCACTTATTAAAGATAAGTTTTTGCCCGTTTATGTAGCTAATTTTATTTTAATGGATTACGGATCAGGTGCTATCTACGGATGTCCTGCCCATGATCAAAGAGATTTAGATTTTGCTAAAAAATATGATCTTGATGTAATTCCTGTTATACTTCCAGAAAACTCTGATAAAGACTCCTTTAAAATTTTTGATGAAGCTTATGCAGGAAATGGAATTTTAATTAATTCTGATTTTTTAAATGGATTAGATATAAAAAAAGCACAAGATAAAATCATTAATCATTTGGAAACTGAAAAAGTTGGAAAGAAAAAAATTAACTTTCGATTACGTGACTGGGGAGTCTCTAGACAAAGATACTGGGGTTGCCCTATACCTATTATATATAGAGAAGATGGTAAAATTCTTAGTGTGCCGGATGATCAGCTGCCTATAGAGTTACCAGATAATATAGATTTAAATCAATCTGGAAATCCTCTGTCTAATCATCCTACATGGAAATATACTAAGTGCTCAGAAACAGGAATGAACGCAATCAGAGAAACAGACACTTTAGATACTTTTGTCGATTCTGCTTGGTATTTTTTAAGGTTTTGTTCTGCAAACAATAATATACAGGCTTTTTCTGAAGAAGATTTAGATTATTGGATGCCAGTTGATCAGTATGTAGGTGGCGTTGAGCATGCAATTCTACATTTATTATACTCAAGATTTTTTACACGAGCTCTTTACAAAAATAAAGAAGTGAAATTTCAAGAACCTTTTCTAGGCTTATTTACGCAAGGAATGGTTTGTCATGAAACTTTCAGATTGGAAAATGGAGAGTGGTTGTTTCCTAACGAAGTGTATGAAAAAGATAATGGTTACTATTGTTCATCAAGCCACAAAGAAGTTATTAAAGGTCCAAGTGAATCAATGTCAAAATCTAAAAAAAATGTCATTGATCCAGAGGATATAATTAATGAATATGGCGCTGATACTGCAAGACTTTTTATGTTGTCGGATAGTCCACCAGAAAGAGACATTAATTGGTCACTAGCAGGAATAAATGGAGCGTGGAAATTTACACAGAAATTTTGGCGTACAGTTTCAGATTGTTCTGACGTTTTTTCGGTCAATTTATCAAAAAAACCCAGTATTATTAAGGGAGAATCTCTAATTTTTAGAAAAAAAATACATAGATATTTGATGTCTATAACAGAGAGTATAGAGAATTTTCATATGAATGTTGCCGTTGCGAAGATACATGAAATGACAACTGAAATATCAGGCTTTAATCCACAAAATGATATTGATAATTGGTGCTTGAGAGAGTCTATTGGTATTTTAGTAAAAGCGTCTGAACCAATAATGCCTCATTTAGCTGAAGAGTGCTGGCTTTTAATGGGAAATCCAAAATCAATAATTGAAGAAAGATGGCCTGAAGTATGTGAGAAGCTTTTAGAAGATGACCAATGTACAATTATTATTCAAGTAAATGGCAAAAAAAGAGCTGAAATAAAAATGCCTATTGGGGTTGATGAAAAATCAGCTTTTGAAGAGGCTATAACGATTTCCAATGTGGCAAATTATATTGATAACCAAAGAAATATAAAAAAGAAAATTTTTATTCCAAATAAAATACTAAATATTGTAATTTAATCTTATACTAAAAGACTATTCAGTTTTTCAATTATGAAAACACAAAATAAACTTGAAGCAGAGTTTCAAAAAGCCTTTGAACAACACGTAAATGGAAATCTTGAGCGAGCACAAGCATTATATAAAAATATTTTAAAAAAAGTTCCCTTGCACTTTGACTCATTAAGACATTTAGGAATTTCATACCAAGATCGCCAGATGTTTGAAATTGCTGAAAGATATTTTCTAAAAGCATATAAAATTGACCCTAGCCATTTTTCAATATTAAATAACTTAGGTACGATAAAGTTTTTGCAATTTAAAATGGATGAGGCTTTAGATTTTTATAAAAAAGCATTCAAATCAAACCCCAAATATGTTCCTGTCATAAACAATATATCCTCATTCTATCACCGATTAATGCGTGATGAAGAGTGTATGAAGTTTTCTAAATTAGCTTTATCAATTGAACCAAATAATATTACCGCTAAAATTAATTATGCTAAGGCATTGTCTATAGGTGGTAAACTAAATCAAGCAAGTGAAGCCATAGAAATATTTAAATTAATATTAAAAAATAATCCAGATTCAAATAATTATAAAAACTTGGCAACCGCTCACAGAAATGCAGGTAATTTAGAGGAATCACACTTATGTTTTATTAAAGCACTTGAATGTGACCCAGATGATACAGGTTCTTTTTTTAATCTATCCGCATCAAAACTTAATGAGCCAAATGAAAAAATATTAATAGATTTTGAAAAGAAACTTAAATCTAAGGACTTAGTTTATTCAGACAAAGGTGCCATAGCTTTTGCATTGTATAATAATTACCACAAACTTAAAAATTACGAAAAAGCCAGTAAATTTCTTGTTTTAGGAAATAAGTTTATGGATAATTGGATCAATACAAATATCAATGACGAAGAAAAATTCTTAAATGAAATTAGAGAAATGTTTACAATAAATTACATTAATAAAAATAAACTTACTTCTGAGTTAAATAAATCAAACAAACCTAAACCTATATTTATTCTTGGTATGCCAAGATCGGGGACAACTCTATGTGAACAAATTTTGTCTAGTCATTCAATTGTATTTGGTGGCGGAGAACTTCAAAGTTTTGTGGATGTTAGTGACATAGGTCAAACAACAAATGTTAAAAGTGAAGATATTGTTAACTATAGAAATAAACTAGAGAACATGACAAAAGAATTGTTAGAAGAAAAAAGAGAAAAATATATAAAAAAACTAAAAAATATAGGCGCTAATAATTCTTATGTTACAGATAAACTCCCCCATAACTTTGTTCTAATTGGCTTTATTAAGATTTTATTTCCTAATGCGAAAATTATTTATTGTAAGCGAGATAAAACTGATAATTGCTTTTCACTTTATACTCACAAGTTTGTAGATAAAAGCCATGGTTATTGCTATAACCAAAAAGTTCTTGGAAAGTATTACAATCTACATCTAAGGCTTATGGAATATTGGTTAAATATTTTTAAGAATGAAATCTATGTCTTAAATCATGAAAAATTAATTAATGATCAAGAAAAGTATACAAGAGAAATATTGGATTACTGCGAACTTAAATGGGAACCCGCTTGCCTTGAATTTTATAAAACTAAAAGAGAAGTACAAACAGCTAGCAATGAACAAGTTAGGGAACCTATAAACAAAAAATCTGTATCTGCATGGAAGAAGTATGATAAAGTTTTAGAGCCACTTATAAAATCTTTAATGGGGTGATATGTATAGAAAAGAATTTTGTATAATATTAATTTGTATAGTTTTTACTTCCTGTGGATTCACCCCAAGCTTAAAAATTAAAGATCTAAATCCAGCTGAAACAAAAATTCACTACCAAATAGAAGATAGTTCATATATTGCGCGCGATACCCTAAGAACTTTTTTAAAAAATACTGATCAGAATGAAGCACAGTATATTATAAATATAAACGTAATAGAATCTGAGTCAGCAGTAAACATTGGTACAGATGGTTCAGTAATAGAATATAAAATTGAAGTTTTAATTGAGTATGAAATAATTGACAACGAGAGTGGAAAGCTAATCCACAAATCACAATCAAGAGGCTTTTCAAATTATGATGTTCCTAGTTCTGAATATAGTACAGAATTAGTAAAAGAAGAGGCGATTAAAATTGCTATTGATCAAGCGGCCGAACTTATGAAAATTATGACTCAGAGCCAAATTAGTAAATAAATAGAATAATGATAATTAAAGAAAATCAGTTATTTTCTAAGTTTGATAGAATGCAAAATAATTATCAACCAATTCTTTTATATGGTCCAAATGAAGGTCTAATAAGAGAAAATGTCCATAAAATCAAAGGAATTTTTAAAACGGATAGTTTAGAAATAATTTCATTTACTGGTAAATACATCAATGAACAACCAGAAATATTTAATGACGAAATACAAACTATTTCAATGTTTCACGATAAAAAACTTATTTTTATAGAACAGCCTGTAGATAGCAATATTGCTTTATTTGAAAGTATTTTTTTGAATTTGCCAGATAAAATATTAATCGTCGTAATAGCAAGTAATTTAAATAAATCATCAAAAATTAGAAAGCTTTTTGAAAGCTCTTCGCAATATTTGGTGTGTGCTAATTATGATGATGATTTAAATGTAAATAGCCAGCAAATAAATGACTTAGAAAAAAGTATTCAAAAATTTTTTGATAAAGATATAAAAAATTATCTAAACCAAAATTTAAGTAATGATAGGATGATTTCAAAAAATGAGATTGATAAAATAATTTTATTATATTATGGAAGCGATAAAGAGCCTACATTAGATGAAATTAAATCGATCTTTAATGATAACGCTGATTTAGAACTAAGTAAAATTTCCCAAACTGTTTTTTCTGGAAACCCAAAAAAAGTTTCAACGCTTTTAAATAAAGTTTTTGATGCAGGTATAGGTCCAATAACAATTATCCGTACTTTGATAAATTATGTACAACGTATTGAAACTACTCAAATAGCCCTAAAGAAAAATAGAGACTTTGATATTGCTATTAAAGGACTAAGACCTCCCGTATTCTGGAAAGAAAAAGACTTATTTAAACTTCATTGTACAAAGTGGCCAATAAATGAAACTATTTCAAACTTTAACTTATTGGTTGATGCTGAATTATCTTGTAAAAAAGATTATTATCTAACAAATATTCATTGTGAACAGGCACTTACAAAAATAGCTGCTAAGGGTAAAAAATATTTTAATTAATTATCGTTTTAATTTGTTGGTTACTAGCTCCAATTGATCAAGTGTCTTATACTTGACTTTTATATTTCCCCCACGTTTAACACTGTGTGATATGACCACATCTAAACCAAGTATCTCTGTTAGACTCTGTTCTAAATCTATAGTGTCTGTAGGCTTAAGCTTTATTTTTGTAATTTTATTTTTATTTCGTTTAGCAAGTTGTTCTGCCTGTCTAACAGATAGACTTTCATCCACAATTTTTTTGGCAAGTTGCTCCGGAAATGCGCTATTCATAATTGCTCTTGCGTGGCCAGAACTTATTACACCTTCAGTTATCATATCTTGAATAGAAGCTGGTAGGTTTAAGAGTCGTATTATATTAGAAATGTGGCTTCTGCTTTTACCTACAATTGGCGCAAGGGCTTCTTGCGTGTGATTATATTGTTCCATCAACTTTTTATATCCAGATGCTTCTTCAATTGGGGACAAGTCTGCTCTTTGCACGTTTTCAATAATTGCCATTTCAAGAGCTTCTGAATCATCTAGGTTTTTTACTACTGCTGGCAATTCGTGCAATTGAGCGATTTGTGCAGCTCGCCATCTTCTTTCACCTGCAATAATTTCAAATTCATCGGGGTTACTGCTTGATGGTCTGACTAATATAGGTTGAACTAAACCTTTAGATTTAATTGACTCTGCTAACTCATTAATACTGTTTTTATCAAATATTCTGCGAGGTTGTATTGAACTTGGTTTTAATTTTGATAAAGCTATTTTGGTATCGCTATAGCTAGTTTGTAAAATTGTTTCATTGTTAGTATCCTCACCCATAAGGGAAGATAGGCCTCTCCCCAATCCTTTTTTTGATGTGTTCATATTTTTAAGCGGCCTCTTTGCTATTAGTTCTTCTTAAAATTTCATCTGCAAGTTGCAAATAAGCTTGACTGCCTTTTGATCTTCGATCGTAAATTATAGCTGGCATACCAAAAGATGGTGCTTCAGAAACTCTTACATTTCTTGGTATCATTGTATCGAATACTTTTTCTTGTAAGTGTTTTTTTACATCCATGGCAACTTGTGTAGAAAGTTTATTTCTTTTATCAAACATTGTTAAAATTATTCCATCAATTGATAATGAAGGGTTTAAGTTTTTGTGAACGCGGTCTACTGTTTTTATAAGTTGACTTAAACCTTCAAGTGCAAAGAATTCACACTGTAAGGGTACTAAAACAGAGCTTGCCGCAGTCATTGCCATAACTGTCAATAAACTCAAAGCAGGTGGACAATCAATAAAGACGTAGTCGTATTTATTAATACTGTCTGAATTATTCATTAATGACTTTAATACAAATGCTTTATCATTTTCATTTGCAAGCTCTGGCTCTATTCCAGAAAGTTCCACATTTGATGGTATAATAAATAGATTTTCTAAATTTGTTTTTTTTACACCTTCATCAAATGATATTGTGTTTGACAAAACTTCATAGATTGAATTACCTCTTTCTGAATATTCAATTCCAAGACCTGTGCTTGCATTACCTTGTGGATCCAAATCCAAAATTAGTATTTTTTTTCCAATTCCAGCAAGTGCTGCTGCCAAGTTAATAGCTGTCGTTGTTTTACCAACTC